>ERZ791765.450-NODE-450-length-45411-cov-5.948518_pt1 | contig 45411 bp, 37 predicted proteins | sample MGYA00509949_ERZ791765 | MGnify/ENA primary metagenome ERZ791765 (study PRJEB30046, sample SAMN00791980) | human gut metagenome | study: EMG produced TPA metagenomics assembly of the A metagenome-wide association study of gut microbiota in type 2...
ATGTAGCAGGTGATGGAGCCGGATTAACAAGAGGGCTGGCTCAGGCAGGAGCAAATGGAATCATCGTAGCACGTCATATTATTGGGACAATAAAAAATAGAGATAGTAAATTAGCGTGAAATCATTTAATTTAGATTTCACGCTTTATTTTATAACTATCTTTTATTAATTAAATTTGTTCAGTTGTTAGAGCTGAAAGAGTATCATAAATATAGCTTTCATCTATTTTATCACACATGACAATAATACTATCACTGGCTTTTAAATAAGTGTCACCATGGGGAATGAATTCTTGTCCATCACGTCTAAGTGAAACAATCAAGCAGTGATTAGGCCATTGAATTTCTTTAACTAAATGATTATCCAATGGAGAATTATGTAAAATCATAAAATCTAATAATACTTTTTCTCCAACTCCCTGTGGAGTTGGAAGACTTCTTTTCTTTAATAAATTTTCTAACAAACTTTCGTAAATTGGTTTAGATTTTAATAAATCGGCAACAACATAAGCAACGATAGTAACAATAGCAATTGATAAGAGGTGATTTAAAGAACCTGTCATTTCAAAAATCAGAATAATTCCTGTCACTGGAGCCCTTACAATTGCAGTAAAATAACCAGCCATAGCCAGTAGAATAAAATTATTAATATAAATAGGATCTAAACCTAAGTAATCGACGGAGATATTAGCAAAAGCACCACCAATCAAACAGCCAATTACTAATAGTGGGAAGAAAATTCCACCTGGAGCTCCTGAGCCAAAGCAGGTAATTGCAAATAAGAATTTCCCTGCCAGCAAAAGAAGAATTAAGGACATTGTTAATTTTCCTTCGATTAATAAGTCGACCAAAGTATCGCCACTACCTAATAGCTGAGGAACAGTGAATCCTAAAATTCCTGCCAAAATAAAAGGTATTAATAATTTAGTATAGTTATTTAAATGCTTTGAGTGATTATAGAGGCTTTGAACAAATAGTAAGGCTTTATTATAAAAAGCGCCAAGCAGCCCTAAAATGATTCCTAAAATAATAACCATCCAATAGTATTGGGTAGGCAGAGTTCCATGAATATTGAAAGAAAATACAGGAGCCATTCCTAAAATAGAACTCATAAGATAATCGGCGGCAATTGATGAGGTCATCACTGAAATCAATAGTGGGGCAGAAAAATGTTTATGTACTTCTTCAAGGGCAAACATTACTCCTGCCAGCGGGGCATGAAAAGCAGCTGCTAATCCGGCACTGGCACCACAAGTAAGTAAATAGCGTTCCTCAGTCTTACCACGTTTTAAAACTTTACCAATTCCTTTACCAACCATTGCCCCTAATTGAATTGAAGGACCTTCACGACCAAGGGCTAAACCAGAAAAATTAGCTAAGAAACCACCAAAAAATTTAGCAATCAAAACTCGCCACCATTTGGCATCAATCTTACCTGCCAATTCTCCTTCAAGTTGTGGAATCCCGCTTCCAGAAATTAATGATTCCCAATCGAGTAATTTTGTGACAACTAGTGCTATCACAAATAGGATAACAAACCAGATAATTATTGTGAATATTGATTGTTTACAATAGGCTAAAATTCGCTGTAACCAAAGAGCTCCATTAGTTAAACAAATTCGATATCCAACAATTACTAATCCCGCTAATATTCCGACCAGCAAACCTTCTAGTAATAATACTAATTTAAATCTTTTGATATTTAATGTTTTAATTAATCTATTTTTCATATCTACTCCCCATTCCTAGGACATTATAGAACGATTAGTAGTAAAATTCAAAGGTTGTTTTGAAGCAGAAACAATAAATGTTTCAATTATTGACAAAATATTGTACAATTAAGGAGGTGATAGGAATGGACAAACGCTCAGATGCAATCGAGACAGTAGTTGATGTTTTTAATGAAGCAATGGTTATACAAGAATTGTACCTCAAGAAGAGCAAATTTAAGGAATTATCGATGAGTGAAACTCATGTCCTTGATGCAGTGGATAAGGTAGAATTTCCTTCAATGACTAATGTGGCTAAGTCATTAAGTGTAACGATGGGAACATTGACAACAGCAGTAAAGAAAATAGTTGAAAAAGGTTTTTTAGTTAAAGAGAGATCAAGTAAAGACCAACGAGTTTATTATCTAAAGTTAACGGATAAGGGACATGAAGCATTGGCTATTCATGAACAGTTCCATCATGAATTGGCAGATTTATACAAATCAGCAATTCCTGACGATCGAGTTGACTGGGTCTTTAATACGTTAAAGAAGATTAAGTTGGATTTGGATAATTATAAAAAGGCATTAGAAGAAAAATAAGTGGGCAGCCACTTTTTTTGCTTAAAGATAAATATGATTAAAAAATAAGGAATAAAAGGGCAAGAAATTAAATTCTTGCCCTTTAAGTAGAAAAGTATTTACGTTACACTATATTTAATGGTTATTTAAAACGATATTATTAGTGGTAAAACACAAGTTTTAGTGTGTAATATTTATTTAAATAATTTATCTAATTGATTACTTGCCATAACGATTATACTAATTGTTTTGGGCTGATAGGAACTGATAACTTTTGCACAAGTCATAATAGTATTGCCTGAGGTAATAACATCATCAAAAATTATCACATTTTGATTATATAACCGCTGACCATCTTTAATCTTGATAATCTGACTTACTTGACTGCGATCAGTTTGGCTGGTCTGTTTATAGGCGGAATTTTTGTATAAACCAGTAAAAATATGATTACTAAAACTTCTTACAATCATTTCATTTGGGTTAAAACCTCGTCTTAGATCGTCTTGTTGGCTGCTGGGAACAAGCGCGATGAGATGACGCCGATATTTGGTTTTAAAATGAGGATATGCATTCAAAAAAGCATCTTTTAAAGCATAATCACCTTGTCCTTTATATTGAAATAACAATTGTTTAAAGAAATCGTTATAGTAATATAAAATCGTAAGTTTGTAACCATGATAGTCATGAGTTCGATTATAGATTGAAAATTGGTTAAGACAATGAAAACATAGTGTAGCATGATAATAAAGATGATATAAGCTAGGTGATTTATTGAGATCATTAAAACAGATTAAGCATTGTCCTGCTTGATTGTTTTGAGACACTCTTTAATTGCCCTGGTCTTGTATGGAGTAAAAATACTAATACTTCCACTGGGATGTGCTGTTTTACGACCTACTCGTCCACATATTTGAATCAATGTAGCAGTTGTATATATCCGATTATTGCCGTATAAAATAATTACTTGAACATTATCGATGGTGATGCCGCGCTCTAAAATAGTCGTTGTAACTAAAACATCTAATTGATGATGTCTAAGACGTTCTATAAATTTTTGAATATCTTTAGTGTTAGAGCTGATAGCATGACTTTTAAGTTTAAACAGTTTAAAGATGCGGGCAACTGTATTTGTTAATTGTATGGTGGGAACATAAACAAGTACGGGTTTTTTCTTTCTGACAAAATCTCTAATTTTTTTAATTGCCCAAAGATACATTACCAAAGATGAAGTTAGATAGCACTTGGGAACATCTAGAAGATAACCATGATATCGTTTGGTCATTAATAAATCTGGTTGATTGGTTAGAGTTGCAGACATATAAATATAGTTGCCTTTAATGCTGTTTTGGAGTAGACCAATTAAGACTTCGTTATTTACGTAAGGGAAAGCATCCAATTCGTCTAAAATTAATAAGTCAAAATATTGGGGATAGCGATATAACTGATGAGTAGTACAAATAATAAATTGCCCATCTACCAATTCACTATGACCGCCATAAACAGTAGTTATTGAAATATTTTTGAATTGACTTTGCAATCGCTTTGCTAATTCAATTACTAGTTCTTTTCGCGGTGTAGTAAAGCAGACTCGCTGCCCCTGGTTTAGTGCATATTTAATGACCTCATAAGTTATTTCTGTTTTACCGGCACCACAAACCGCTTTAAGGGAAGTGTTGAGATGCTGTTGATAACGTTGAAGTAATTGTCTGGAAATATTATTTTGTAATGGTGTTAATTCGTAGTCGAGCTGATAATCAACTGTCTTAATAATAGAAGGTAACTGTGAAGGAGAAAAACAAGTTGAACCGATCTTAACGCACTTACGGCAATAAGTAATATTTTTGAAAGTATAAAAATATTGTGAATCTTGATTCTTACATCGTGGACAAATCATCTTATATCACCCACTTATATTGTAACTCAAGATGCTAATAAAAGGGTCTCAACTTGATGCTAAATTTGTTTCAAGAAAGTTTTATTTTTTTTAAATGAAAATAGAGCATATATCGACTTTGATTACCGAATTTATACTTGACGCGACAACAGTTCTATCAAAATAGAACAAAATTCTTATATTGGCAAACTTTGTCGAGTGAAATGAATTCATCTTTGAAAACAATAATAATATACTAACATTGACCATATTATTAAAGGGGTGAATGAGATGCAAGGAAAAGTGAAATGGTTTAACGCAGAAAAAGGTTTTGGATTCATTGATCGTGGTGAAGGCAAAGATGTATTTGTTCATTATAGTCAAATAACTCAAGATGGGTATAAGACTTTAAATGAAGGTGAACTAGTAGAATTTGAGCTTTATCAAAGTGACCGTGGGATGCAAGCAAAACATGTTGTTAAAATCTAAGACAAGGGATAAAACCTTGTCTTTTAATTTGGACTTTAAAATAATATATTTAAATGTTATAATACGGTAGACTAAACCTATTAAAGAGGAGCGTATTTCATGGCTAGTAGAAAAGAGCAAATAAGAAAAGAGTTAAAAAAGAAAAATGAAAAAGAGGGATTAAATCCTGAAGCAGTAACAAATATCGTTGATTTGCAAGATCAAACCGGTGAAGATATAAAGGTTGAAGATTTCCAAGGAATCTATAATGGTGAAGTAATTCCATTTAATACAACACCACATTCAACAAAAAAAAGCTTTATTGGGAGAATTAAAGGTGTTTTTGACGATGAACGAAAACAATTAAAAAAATTAGATAAAATGGCTGACGAAGTAATTGCTTTAGAATCAAAATATGCAGCGATGAGTGATGAAGAATTAGCGGGTCAAACTAGTATTTTCAAAGAGGCTCTAGCTAATGGTAAAACGCTTGATGACATAATTATTGATGCCTATGCTACAGTTCGTGAAGCTGCTTATCGTCAATTAGGCCTAAAAGCTTTCAAAGTACAGTTGATGGGTGGTATCACATTACATGAAGGTGATATTGCAGAGATGAAGACTGGTGAAGGTAAAACATTAACTTCGATTTTTCCAGTATATTTAAATGCTTTAACTGGTAATGGTGTTCACGTTGTTACTGTTAATGATTACTTAGCAGGACGTGATGCTGTAAATAATGGCAAAGTATTTAACTTTTTGGGATTAACAGTTGGATTGAATAAACGGGAGCTAACACCTGAACAAAAACAAGAAGCTCATGGGTGTGATGTTACGTATACAACCAATGCCGAATTAGGATTTGATTATTTAAGAGATAACATGGTAACTCGTTTAGAGGATAAAGTATTAGTAAAAGGGTTAAATTATGCCCTTGTCGATGAGGTCGATTCAATTTTAATCGATGAATCAAGAACACCATTAATTATTTCTGGTGGTCGTAAAAATACAGCAGCGTTATATTTACAAGCTGACCGTTTTGTTAAATCTTTGAAACAAGATAAAGATTATGAAGTTGATATCGAAAGTAAAACGGTTGCTTTAACACCTGATGGAATTGCTAAAGCTGAAAAAGGTTTTAAGTTGGATAACCTATATGACCCACAACATACTGCATTAGTGCATCATATTAATCAAGCTTTGAAAGCTAACTATACAATGACTCGCGATGTTGAATATATGGTTGCTACAGAAGATGGTACTCGTGATATTCGTAATGCAAAAATTATGATTATTGACCAATTTACAGGTCGTGTTATGCCTGGTCGTGCTTATTCTGATGGATTACATCAAGCAATCGAAGCTAAAGAAGGTGTTCCAATTAAAGAAGAAACAGAAACTAGAGCAACAATTACTTATCAAAATTTCTTTAGATTATTTAATAAATTAGCAGGGATGACAGGAACAGCTAAAACTGAAGAAGAAGAATTTAGATTGATTTATAATATGCGTGTTATTGAGATTCCAACTAACCGTCCAGTTATTCGTGATGATCGCAATGATAAGATTTATTCTACTAGAGCTAATAAATTCAAAGCTTTATGTGAAGAAGTAGAAGCTCGTAATTCATATGGTCAACCGATTTTGATTGGGACTGTTTCTGTTGAAACATCTGAAGTATTATCAAAAATGTTAGATCGTCGTAAAATAAGACATAACGTTTTGAACGCTAAAAATCATGCTAAAGAAGCTGAAATTATTGAAAAAGCTGGACAACGTGGAGCGGTAACGATCGCCACCAACATGGCTGGTCGCGGTACCGATATTAAATTAGGTGAAGGTGTTGCTGAAATTGGCGGTTTAGCAGTAATTGGTTCAGAACGCCATGAATCTCGCCGTATTGATAATCAGTTGCGAGGACGTTCTGGTCGTCAAGGAGATCCTGGTTATTCGGTTTTCTATGTATCATTTGAAGATGATTTAATGGAACGTTTCGCTGGAGAAAGATTAAAATCATTTACAGATTATTTAGAAGATGATCAAGCAATTGAAAATAAAATGGTTACTAAAGCAATTGAAGGTGCTCAAAAACGTGTTGAAGGTCAAAACTTCGATTCTCGTAAACATATTCTTGAGTATGATGATGTAATGCGTCAACAACGTGAAATCATGTATAAAGAGCGTGATGATATTATGTCTGAAGAAAATTTGGATGCTATCGTTAAAGGAATGTTTAATCAAGCAATAGAAATGACTGTCCGCCAATTTACAAAACATGATGGAAAAGATGATATTGTAGATGTTGCTGGAGTTGTTGATTTTGTTGCTAAAAACTATATGTTATTAGTTGAAGTAGAAGCTAGTAACTGTGAAGCATTACAAAAAGATCCACAAAAATTAATTGAAACATTAACGGATTTAGTTTTCAATCAGTATATTAGTCGTTTTAATAAAGAGTTAGAGCCAGAAAAGAAATTACAATATGAAAGAAGTATTCTTTTAGGAGTAATTGACTATACTTGGATCAATCATATTGATGCTATGACTAAATTACGTAATGGTATTTATTTAAGAGCTTATGCGCAAAAAGATCCTTTAGCTGAATATACAGAAGAAGCTTTCTACATGTTTGAACAAATGACATCAAGTATTGCAGATGCAATTTCTCGTAATATTGTCCATATGGGAATCCGTCCTGGTAGTGAAGTAGAACAAACTATCCCTCATCTAAAGATGGAACTTACATTTAAGTAATGGAATTATACGAAATTAAAAATGGGCTTACTAAAGCCCATTTATTAATGACGGAGTTTTATCAATCAATTGATATTGAAGCATATCGTCGAGAGATTGAGGGGCTCACCGTAATCACACTACAAGAGGGATTTTGGGATGATGCTAATAAAGCTAAAGTGACTTATGATAAGTTAAATAAGATGAAAAAAACAACTGATCAATATGATTTATTAGAAACGACATTAACTAGTTTAGATGAAACATATGAGCTTGTAAAGAATACTGAGGATCAAGAATTTAAGGAAATTCTTGAAAGTGATTATACTGTTTTTGAAAAAGAATTATCAAAATTTGAGACAATGATGTTATTGTCTGGTGAACATGACGATTTAAACGCAATCGTTGAAATTCATCCTGGGGCAGGTGGAACAGAGAGTCAAGACTGGGCAGAAATGTTATTTAGGATGTATCAACGTTATGCTGCTAATAAAGGCTGGAAAGTCGAGGTTTTAGATTATTTAGATGGTGATGTGGCAGGAATAAAATCGGTTACAATGTTAATAAAAGGGGATAATGTATATGGACATTTAAAGGCAGAAAAGGGAGTTCATCGTTTAGTGCGCTTATCACCTTTTGATTCAGCAAAACGCCGTCATACTTCGTTCGCATCGGTTGATGTAATGCCCGAATTTAATAACGAGATTGAAATTGAGATTCAAAGTACTGACTTGAAAATAGATACTTATCGAGCTAGTGGAGCCGGTGGTCAACACATCAACAAAACTGATTCAGCAGTTCGAATTACACATTTACCTACTAATATTGTTGTAACCTGTCAAAGCCAGCGAAGTCAAATTCAAAACCGTGAACAAGCAATGGTAATGTTAAAAAGCAAGTTATATCAGTTGATGCTGGAAAAACAAGCTAGTGAATTAAAAGAATTAAAAGGAGAGCAAAAAGAAATAGCATGGGGTTCACAAATTAGATCATATGTACTTCATCCGTATTCGCTAGTGAAAGATAATCGTAGTGGATATGAATCTAATAATCCCAAAGCTGTTTTAGATGGGGATCTTGATGGATTTATATATGCCTATTTAAAATCAGCATTGTAAGGAGGACGACATCGTGAAGAAGCATATTTATGAAACACTGATTATTATTGTCGGTAATTTTATTTTAGCGTTAGGAATCTGTGCTTTTATTACCCCGGTTGGGTTGATTACAGGTGGTGCTTCAGGTATCGGGATTGCTGTCAAATCATTGACAGGAATAAATATTTCCTATACTGTGTATGCAATAAATATTGTAATGTTTGTTGTTGGTTATTTTTACTTTGGTAAAAAGTTTGCAGCTGGAACCTTGTTAAGTACATTTTTATATCCAACTTTTTTAGCAATTTTAGAACGCGTACCTGCTTTATCAACGATTACTAGTGATGCTTTATTATCAACTCTATATGCCGGATTATGTATTGGCTTAGGGTTAGGACTAGTTTTAAGAGTTGGAGCCAGTACCGGGGGAATGGACATTCCTCCATTGATTGTTAATAAAAAAACCGGCTTTTCAGTTGCCTGGCTGATTAATATATTTGACTGTGCAATTTTGCTTTTTCAGGTGATTTTTTGTCCAATTACAATTGAACAGGTTTTATATGGAATTACAGTAGTGATTATTACAACGATTGTGATGGATCAAGTTATGATGTTGGGGGAAACTAAAGTACAAGTAACTGTTATTTCTCCTAAATGGCAGGAAATCCGAAAAATTGTTTTTGAGGATATTAATCGTGGCTGTACATTATTAAATGTTACAACTGGATATCATCAGAAAAATCAATATGCGGTAATGGCTGTTGTGTCGAAACGTGAGCTGCATTTATTAAATGACATGATTTTAGCGATTGATCCAACTGCATTTATTATTAGTAATGCTACTCATAGTGTAAGGGGGCGTGGTTTCACGTTGCCACCAATTGATTTATAAAAAAAGAAATCATAAGATTTCTTTTTTTTGTTGTACTTTTTGTGATCAATCATTTTTATTTTTTTCAGGATTATTTAAATCAACAAAAAATTCAACATGACCGCAGTTAGGACAATAGCAGCTTTTCAATTCATAATTAGTTTTTTTGAAATCATCATCTTTAATAATAAGTTCTAAATAGCTAAGTGTAGAAATGCCATTATCCTTAATAAAGCAGTTAGTTTTAAGCGTGGTTTGACAAACCGGGCACACTTTTTTCATACTGTCACCTCTTTAATTTATTGTATCATAAAATTGCGATATAATAATAGTATTTGTGCCTTTATTCGATAAAGTATGCTATAATATGCGTGGAGTAAAATCGGACTCTAGGAAAATTGAATATAATAAAATTGAATATATATAAATATAATAATAGAAAGGGGTTAGTCGAATACGGCAATAAATATGATAAAACTTACAAATGTAACGAAAATCTATAAAACTGGTGTAAGAGCTTTAAATGATATGAATCTTACGATTGAACCAGGTGAATTTGTTTATGTTATTGGTACTACTGGTGCTGGTAAATCAACATTTATAAAGCTTTTATATCGCGAAGAAAAAGCAACTTCAGGGAAAGTAGAGGTTGTAGGGCGCGATGTATCAAAAATTAAAAATCGAAAAGTTCCTTATTTTCGTCGTAATATCGGGGTTGTATTTCAAAATTTTAGACTTCTACCAAAAAAGACAGTTTTCGAAAATGTTGCGTTCGCGTTAGAAGTAATTGATACTCCACGTGTAGAAATCCGTCGTCGCGTTAGAGCCACTTTAGAGTTAGTAGGACTTGAGGATAAAGTCAATGCTTTTCCACATGAACTTTCAGGTGGTCAACAGCAGCGTGTAGCAATTGCTCGTGCAATTGTCAACAAACCAAAAGTGCTAATTGCTGATGAGCCAACAGGAAACTTAGATCCAGAAACATCTGAAGAAATTATTAATCTTTTAGAGAGAATTAATGAACAACAGAATACTACTATTCTAGTAGTTACTCATGACAGTAAAATTGTTCAAGAACATAAAAAGAGAACTATTTTGATTGAAAATGGATGTGTTAATGCGGACACTAGTTTAGGAGGTTACGATATTTAATGAACGAGTTGATTAGTTGTATGAAAAATCTGCCTAAACATTTTAAAACGGCAGTTCAAAATATATGGCGTAATGGTGTAATGTCATTTTCATCAATTTTCGCTGTTACGATTACGCTTGTTTTAATTGGTGTAATTGGTGTTTTAGCTTTAAATGTTCAAGATATTAGTTCGAACATTGAAGAGGGAGTTAGTATTTATGTAAAATTAGATAGATATATAGACGAAGCTGCTGAACAAGCAGTTGGGCCACAAATAGAAGCTATTTCTGGAGTAAAAAAGATTACTTATTATACTAAAGATCAAGAATTAGATAAATTAATTGAAACTCAAGGTGATGAAGGTGCTGCTTTATTTGAATCATACCGAGCAGATAACCCATTAGGTGGGGCTTATGAAGTAGAAGTTGATGATGCAGCAAATATTGCTAAAATCGCTGAAAAGATTCAAGAAATACCAAATGTCAATAAAACAAGTTATGGTGGACAATCAACACAAGATATGGTAAAAACGTTGAAAACTATTCAAACTGGAGGATCGATTTTTATTGTCGGACTTGCCATTATTGCATTATTTATGATTGCTAATACAATTAAAATCACGATCACAGCGCGTCAAACTGAAATCAGTATTATGCGTATGGTCGGTGCTAGTAACTGGTATATCCGTATTCCTTTTATGCTTGAAGGAATGTTGATTGGTCTAATTGGATCAATTATCCCGATTATTGTTTTAGTTTATGGTTATGGAATGGTATATGATTACGCTAATGGTGCATTAATGTCAGCAATGTTAGCACTAAAACCACCAATGCCATTTATCCGCGATTTCTCACTAGTTATTGCTGCTGTAGGGGCTGGCGTTGGTTTGGTTGGAAGCTTTGTTTCAATTAGACGATTCTTAAAATTCTAAAAACAGGCAGTGCCTGTTTTTTTAATAGGAGTAGGAATGATGAAAAATGAGATATTAAAATTTCTTAAACAAGATTATCTTAATAATTTAGATTTAATATATGCTCTTGAACATGGTGCTAAGATAAAATATTATAATCAGGCAGGAATAATGCTTAAATTTGAGGATATCTATATGCTTGCATTCAAAGATGAAAAAATTGCTGAACAATTACTTAAACAAATAGATAAGTGCTCAATGCTAGCAATTCACAATGATAAATATTTTAATATAATTAATCAAAAATGGAGATTAAATAAAGAAATTGTAGCTTACCAGTATGGCTATTTAAAAAAATATGTTAGAATAATTAATAACCCAATCGTTGAAATTAAAGAAATTGGGAGGGAATATTTTGAATTTATTAAAGAAAATTATTCTACTCCGATTGAAGAAGCATATTTGCTTGAACGAATTGATGCTAATGTATTTGTGGGTGCGTTTATTGAAAAGCAGATTGTTGGATTTGCTGGGCGTCATATAGAGGGAACAATTGGTTTTGTTGAAGTAATTAAAGAATATCGACGTCTTGGAATAGCTCAGGCTCTAGAACAGTATTTAATGCAAAAACTAATTGCTGAAAACGAAATTATTTATTTACAAGTAGAAGTAGATAATTATCCATCAATGCGACTACATGAAAAATTAGGCTATGAGCGTTCTGATGATATTATCACCTGGTATATGTAAAGAAAGGAAAGAATAATGGGAAATTATAATTTTGATGACTTACAGTATTTACAAATTCCGTTGCCAGAGGAATTATTAAAATTAAAATGGCATGGTAGTTTTACAAGAATGAAAAGAATAATTGATGCAAAATTAGCTAATGATATTCCAATAGCTTTAAAAAAACGACTGCTTCATGAAAAAGAAATTATTCGTAGAATACCTCAAGAATATCCGTTATCATATGAAGAAGCTTTAAAAATTTGTCATAATAATTTTAATGATTTTAGTGATGAGGAACTAGAAAAATTACAAGATGAAAATGCGGTAGAATGGATTTTTGTAGAAGGACAACCATACTTTAGAGCTGATTTTTTTGATAACATTTTAAAGACTAGAAATGATTATGCTGCACGTTTGTTTGATAAAAGCAAAGTTGAAAGTCGTGAAGCAAATTTTGCACTGCTTAATAATGCAATACATGAAATTAAAACAAAGGGACAATTAACATATCATTTTCGTTTAAAGACGGGAATTAAGATCAAGGCATCAGATTCAAATAAAAAAATTAAAATTCATCTTCCTTTGCCGTTAGAAGATTGTCAAGTTAAGAATTTTAAATTAATTGCGACAATGCCGCAATACAAATATTTAAATGACGGAAGTCATCCACAGCGAACTGTCTATTTTGAAGAAAATATTGATCAGGTTAAAGATTTTTATGTGGAGTATGAATATGATAATGAGATGAAATATGTAGAACTTAAACCCGAAGATGTTTTAGAAAGTCAACCTAATTTTTATTTACATGAACAAGCACCGCATATTGTTTTTACCCCTTATTTAAAGTCTTTGGCAAAAGAAATAGTTAAAGACGAGACAAATAATTTAATTAAAGCTAAATTAATATATGAGTATATTACAACTCACATAACCTATTCATTTGTTCGGAATTATTACACAATTCCCAATATTCCTGAGTATGCTGCTTTAGGTGGAAAAGGTGATTGTGGTGTTCAAGCACTATTATTTATTACTTTATGTCGTTGCGTGGGGATTCCTGCCCGTTGGCAAGCAGGTTTATATGTAACTCCACAGGATATCGGTAATCATGATTGGGCAAGATTTTATATTGCTCCATATGGCTGGTTATATGCTGATTGTTCTTTTGGAGGTTCTGCTTATCGTAATGGTGATCAGGAACGATGGCAGTATTATTTTGGACACCTTGATCCGTTTAGAATGCCTGCAAATAGTGAATATCAATACGATCTTTATCCACCGAAACAATTTATTCGTCAAGATCCATATGATAATCAAACTGGTGAGGCTGAGTTTGAAGATCGTGGGCTGTATTTAGATGAATACGATTTACATTTAGAAGTACTAGAGATCAAGAAAGTTTAATTATAAAAGTTAAAAATTATAGTTATCAAACTTTTCTAGAATATCCCCAAGATGTTGAGGGAATGATCGATTTATATGGTGTGACTAACTTTTTAACTTTCAATCAAGGTTTTAGTAAATATAATGAAAAAGAAATGACAAATATTTATGATTTGTTGGGGTGCTGGTGCGAGGATGATGAAGTTCTCTATCGTGAAGCATCACCGGTATCTTATCTTGAAGCGAAAATGAATTTGCTACCAATTCTTATTCTGCATGGTTCTAAGGATCATGTTGTTCCTTTTGAACAATCAGTAGAATTATATCAAAAATAAAAAGAGTATGGTTATAATGCAACTTTATGCAAAGTTGCTAAAGCTGATCATGAGCGTTCAATTTTTTATGTTAGAGCGGTCTTTGATGTTATCATAATTTTTTTAAATCAATATAAATAAAATAGCGCATAAGGCGCTATTTTATTTTTGACTTTGTTCTTGTTTTTCTAATAGCTCTAACCAGCGTTCATTTTTAATCTCAAGTTGTTCATTTAAATAGTCACGCTGATTTGATAATTCTGACAATTTATTATAATTACTTTGATACTCATTCATTTGTTCATTAATAATTTTGATTTGTTGTTCAAACTCAAGAATAACCTTTTCCATATTTTCAAGTTCTTGTTTTTCTTTAAAACTTAAGCGAATAGCACTTTGAAGTTTTTTCTGTTCTTTATATTTTAAAGCTCCGTCGCTTTTATTCTTATTTTGTTGTTCAGAAATATCGATATAACTGCTATAGCCACCATTACAATAAGTGATTTGTTGATTCTTAAAAACGAATAAGCCATCACAAATACGATCAAGAAAATAACGATCATGAGATACGGTAATGACTATGCCATTAAAACTATCAAGATAATCTTCAAGAATAGCTAAAGTGGAAATATCTAAATCGTTAGTTGGCTCATCAAACAATAGTACATTGGGAGCTTGCATCAAAATATTCAACAAATATAGACGACGTTTTTCTCCACCTGATAAACGAGCAATATAAGTATGTTGTAAACTTGAATCAAAAAGGAAACGTTCACACATTTGTTTAGCAGTAAAGCTGCCTTCAAGGGTTTTTAAATCATTACTTGTTTGTTTGATATAGTCAATCACGCGCATATTTTCATCAAGACCATCATTCATCTGTTTAAAATATCCGATTTTAATTGTATCTCCATGAGTAACTGATCCACTGCTTGGTTCTAACTCTTTAGCGATAATCTTTAGAAGGGTGCTTTTACCACAACCATTTATTCCGAGGATTCCAATTCGATCTGTTCGTTTAAATAAGTAAGAAAAGTTGTTAAACAAGGTATGATCATCGTAGCACATACTCAAATCTTTCAACTCAATTGTCTTTTTACCAAGTCTAGAAGCAGTATTGATTAATTCTACTTGATTAATAGTTTGAATATCAGAAATATTGTTGAGCTGTTCAAATCGTTGAAGTCTCTCTTTGCTTTTAGTAGTTCTAGCCTGAACTCCAGCTCTAACCCACTCTAATTCTTTTTTTAAGAATAATTTTCTTTTTCTTTGGGAAGCTAGATCAGCTTCTTCGCGTTGTGCTTTTAAATCAAGGAATTTTGAATAGTTAGCAGTGTATTCATAAATTTTGCTACGATCAATTTCCATGATCTTATTGGTAACTCGTTCAAGAAAATAACGATCATGGGTAACCATTAGAATGGCTTTGTTGAACTTAATTAAATATTTTTCTAAATATTCAATCATTTCGTTATCTAGATGATTAGTTGGTTCATCGAGAATTAAGAGATCACATGGTTTTAGCAAGGTGATTGCAAGGGCAATACGCTTTTGCTGACCACCTGATAATTCTTTAATTAACTGTTCATAATTAGTAATTCCAAACTTATTTAAAATTGCTTTGATTTCATATTCATTAACTTCGCTGGCATCAATTAATTTATAAACTTGTTTAATAACGCTGTTATTAGGATCAAAATCAGGGTTTTGTGGTAAGTATGAGATTGTCATATCTTTTTTTCTAATAATATCTCCCTGATAATTTTCATTTCCAGCAATGACTTTCAACAAGGTACTTTTCCCCGTACCATTAACTCCAATCAAAGCAACTTTATCGGTTTCTTCAATTGAAAAAGTAACATTATCAACAATATTTTTAATACCATTCGTTTTTGATAAATTATTTGCACTTATTAACATATACGTCTCCTTAAACCTTCTTCTATTCTATCATGGAATAGAAATTTGTAAACGAAATATTATCATCTCAATTACCAAAAAACCTTATTCTTGGTATAATGTTTATGGGTGATTTAAATGAAACGTTATACAATAGGGAAAATGGCAAAATTAAATAACGTAACTGAACAAACCCTAAGATTATATGACAAAATGGGTTTATTTAAACCAGCTTATGTAGATGAACATAACGGATATCGACTCTATGATATTGGTCAGTCTGCACGACTTGACATAATTCAGTATTTAAAGAATTTGGGAATGACTTTAAAAGAAATCAAAGAAATTTTTGATTCAAAAAATTTAGAATTATTACAGGAAAAACTAGAAGAAAGTAAGCTACAGATTAACAATCAAATTATTCAATTAAATGAGCAAAAAGCAGCAATTCAAAAAACAATTGATTCATTTGAACTTTTTAAAGCTGCCCCAAAAGTTGGAATGATCACATTGGAATTTATAAATAAAAGAACGATGCTCTATGTTGATGAAAAAGTAAATTTTTATGATTATGATCTAGATGTTTATGAAGAATTATTAAGGGAATTTAAAGATGATCTCATTAAACAAGCTTTACCTCCAACAATCTTTTTTAATCCAGGAACTATTTTGCGTAAGGAATATGTTTTGAAAAGAAAATTTTGTGCAACTGAAATTTTTGTTTTTATTGATGATAAAAAAGAAATTCCGTTAAAAAAAGAAACAATTCCAGCTAATATGTATCTATGTATTTATTGTGATGATTTTACTAAAGAAAAGGAATATGCACATCGTCTTTTTGATGAAATTGAATCTAAAAATTATACAATAGTCGGGGATTATCTATGCGAAAGTTTGAATGATATTTTGATATTTAACGATAAACAAAGAAATATGTATTTAAGGTTACAAGTTCCAATAAAAATTTGATAATTATTTCACAAATTCTTGACCTTATGGTAACAATAAAGTTTATACTTAGAGTATATGGAGGTAATCAAGATGAATAAAGAAAAAATTAGAGTTGTACAGTATGGATGCGGAAAAATGGCAAAATATATAATCCGTTATCTATATGAAAAAGGTGCTGATATTGTTGGTGCTATCGATGTAAATCCTGATGTTGTAGGCAAGGATATTGGTGAATTTGCAGAATTAGGATTTAATCTAGGGGTAACGATCAGTGATGATGCAGATGCTGTGTTAGATGAATGTGATCCAGATATTGCAGTAGTCACATTATTTAGTTTTATGGAAGATTGCTATCCTCATTTTGAAAAATGTGTTCGCCGTGGAATAAATGTTGTAACAACATGTGAAGAGGCAATTTATCCATGGACTACTTCATCAAAACTTACTAATAAATTAGATGAATTAGCTAAAGAAACAGGGTGCACAATCGTTGGTTCAGGAATGCAGGATATATACTGGATCAATATGATTGGAACAGTTGCTGCTGGATGTCAACGTATTGATAAAATTGAGGGTGCAGTTTCTTATAATGTTGAAGATTATGGTTTAGCACTTGCTAAAGCTCATGGAGCTGGATTTAGTCCTGAACAATTTGAAAAAGAACTTGCTCATCCTGAGACATTAGAACCAGCTTATGTATGGAATTCAAATGAAGCGTTGTGCAATAAAATGGGATGGACAATCAAATCGCAAACACAAAAATGTGTACCATATTTTTATGATACTGATTTATATTCAGAAACATTGGGTGAAACAATTCCGAAAGGAAATTGTATCGGAATGTCTGCGGTAGTTACAACAGAAACTTTCCAAGGACCAATCATTGAAACTCAATGTATTGGTAAAGTCTATGGACCTGATGATGGTGATATGTGCGACTGGAAAATTAAAGGTGAACCTGATGTAAGTTTCTATGTTCAAAAACCTGCGACAGTTGAACATACATGTGCAACCGTAGTTAATCGTATCCCATCTATTTTATTAGCGCCACCAGGATATATGACAGTTGAAAAATTAGATGAATTGGAATATCTATCATATCCAATGCATTTGTATTGTGATGAATAAGAATCCTTTGGGATTCTTTTTTTAGTTAACTATATTGATTATCAACATAGTTAGTGTATAATAAAAGTAAGAAGAGTATCGATAATCGATATAAGGGTGGTAAAAATGGCAAGAAAAGAGTTTGAGACACTCACGCCTCAAATGTTCTATATTTTAGTAGTATTGAATGTTCCTCGACACGGCTATGAAATTATGAATGAAATTATGCGAATTACAAATGATGAGATAAGGGTAGGAGCAGGAACTTTATATACTCTCTTATCGCGGTTTCAAAATGATGGTTATATTGAATTAGTAAGTGAGATTGATCGAAAAAAAAATTACCAGATTACAAAAATAGGTAAATATAAACTGCAAGAGGAAAAGCGGAAACTGGAAATGCAGATAAAAGCTTTGAATGAGGTAAATCAAGATAAAAATTAAAATAAAAAGATATGATATGCTGTTTATAGATGAGGAGGAATATCTAAGTCAATTAAATTTATTAGGCAAGAAATGGCTGGATTTTAAGAACTATTAAATTTTATTTTTGTAAGGGAAAAATCTCAGAATTTAAAATATCAAGTTGATTATCACCTGCATAGTGATGAATATAAAGATTTGATAACTGGTATATGTTTATAGATATTTATAAATGTATCACAATTTTTATACCGAAGATTTAGCGGTAGTTGATTTGCGTATTGATATTGGCAATTGTTAATTTATTTAATGGCTTTTTTTAATAAAAATTACATGGGGAAATTTTATTTTAAATTATGGAAAGTGGGAGAACATAGTGAAGGTTAAATATAGATTGCTCAATGATTTGTTACTTTATGAAGATGAATGTATTACCTATTTAGAAAAAATGGCACAAGATGGCTGGTATTTAGTGAAAGTGGGAACAACTTTTTTTAAATTTGAACGGCGGTCGCCCAGAAAAGTTAAATATCAAATGGATTATAATCTTTTAACACCTGATTATCTTGAAATGATCACTTTAGAAGGCTATCGCTTTGTTGACAATTATAGAGAAATTTCATTCTTTTATAATGAAGATATTAATGCAGCGAATCTACATACAGATGAAGCAGCAAGGCTAATGGCATTAGGCAACATATATAAATATTTCCATGTTTTTTTAATAATTGGATGTGCATTAATATTATTGATTATAAACTCAAGTATATGGAAAATGAATTTATTGGTAATTCGATATACTCTTGGCAGTTTCTTTCTTAATACAAAGCTGTTTTTCGGTCATTATTTATATATCTTTATAGCTTTAATGTTTGTTATCGATGGTATTGCAATATTCTTGATGAAGCTAAGTATCAATCGCCAACAAGAAAATAAAAAATCGTTAAAAAAATGGATAAAACTATGTTTTATAATTGAAAAGTTAATTGGGCTGATTCTATTATTTATCTTAACTTTAGTGATAATTGATATTGTAGTATATAACCCGTTTGTTTTGATCGGCCTGATAATAGTAATTGGTGGTTTTGAAATATATAATTATTATATCAATAAGAAAGCTTACCATGAAATTAATAGTACACTTAGACGAGGGAAGACTGCTATTGCAATGGTATTAGTTGTAGTATTTGTGATTGCAATGCAAAATATTGATTTTGATATTAATATTAAAACTATTCAGCCTTTACAAAAGGGAATAAACGTTGAGAGCACTTCAACGCGGTCGATTTTAGTTAGTAATTATGTTAATACTTCTTATGAAGGAGAGCAATTGATTTTTTTAGAAAGTAAATATGAATGTTTAAATAATTATATTGCAAATAAGGTATTTGAAGAAATAGTTTGTGGCGTGGAGCGAGATAGCAGGATTCCTGATGAAACAGAAATTGATGCAATTGTTGAAACGACAGGGGAATGGTCTACTAATGATGTAAAATATTTAAATTATTTACAAGCGATAAAAAAATTTAAGTATATTCAAACTGAGTATGCTGATAAATGCTATTATTTTGATAATACATTTGTAGCAATTAAAAATAAACAAATATTATTAATAGTAAAAAAAGAAGATACCAAAATCGATGAGATTCTAAAGTACTATTTATCTTAAAATGATTCATTACTTCAAACAGTTGTTGATAAAGTTATTGATTGAAAAAGTGATGATAAAATTTCCAGATAATTCTTTTTAATAAATAAAAAAGTGGCTTAATTAGCCACTTATTTGTTTACTGGCAGAGGTAGTAGGAGTCGAACCCACATCAACGGTTTTGGAGACCGGTATTCTACCATTGAACTATACCTCTATTTCCAACTGCCAATTAATAATAACATAATTGTAAAATCTTGTAAATAAAAAATTAATAAATATTATAAATAAGTTTCTTGTGATGTTAACCTATACGAATTATTTCAATATTCATAATTTAGAGTAGAAGGAGGAATTTAATGAATAAATTAGAGTTAGGTATTTCATCAATAAAATGCCAAGAATTTAGAAAGATATATCCAATTGTTAAAGCTTTTCACTCTGGAACTATCTTTGAAGAGTTAGATTTGCCATGGGGTGAGTTATGCCGATGAAAAATGATGATCTATTAATGCAAATCATGATGTTGGATTTTGCAGTGCAAGATTCTGCATTATTTATTGATACTCATCCCTGTGATAAAGAAGCGATGAATTATTTTAATGAGGCAGCAACACGTTTAAAAGCAGCAAAAAAAGAATATCAAAAACAAGGTCATGCTTTAGTAAATCGAGAAGTTGGAGCTTACCAAAACGATTACTTATCTGCACCTTGGCCATGGGTAGGTGATCATAAATGTGGTTGTACGAAAAACGTTTGCAATATCCTATAAACATTACTAAACCGAATGCAAAAGCAGCGGCAGTTATTATTGACCAATTAGGCGGACCTGATGGAGAGCTTGGAGCGGCACTTAGATATTTATCTCAACGCTATACAATGCCATATCCAGAAATTCAAGCGTTATTGACAGATATTGGTACTGAAGAATTAGCCCATGTTGAAATGATCAGTGCAATTTTATATCAATTAACTACAGATTTAACAATTGATCAAATAAAAGCACAAGGTTATGATAAATATTTTGTTGATCATACTTTGGGAATTTATCCACAAGGTGCAAGTAATGTACCTTTTACAGCGGCCTATTTCCAATCTAAAGGCGATCCAATTACTGATTTAACGGAGGACATGGCGGCAGATGGCACAATCATATAAGAACAACCTTGCTTGAAAGTCTTGAAAATAAACACTTTTTTGATATATGCACTATTTATAATTATACAACCATATAAAAATAAATTAGATAAATTTTGAAGAAAAATAGTTATATTGCAGTAATCTTATAAATATTTTACAAGAAATTTTTATATCAACAAATATCGAGTGATAGTGTCAACAATTAAATAATTCTAGTATATATGTCTAAGTTTTCAGTAACACTGAAAACTTTTTTTATACTCATTTATGAGGTACAGAGTTAGCTTTATTTGAGTTGTCTTATTAATAGAAAGGAGGTCAGCATATGACACATAGAAAAATAATTGCTATCGCAAATCAAAAAGGAGGTGTTGGTAAAACAACAACATCTATAAATTTAGCAAGTGCGTTAAGCTTGAAACGAAAAAAAGTATTACTTGTAGATTTTGACCCTCAAGGTGATTCTGGAAAAGCACTTGGGTATAATACCAATGAGTTAAATAAAACTATAGCAAATATGATGCTTGAAGTAATTGTAAATGATCAGTGTAATTATGATGGTATACTTCATCATAAAGAAGGATTTGATTTTATTCCTACCAATAATCGTCTAGCTACAATCGAATTAACTTTGGCAAATTTAGAGGATAAGGAAACAGTCTTAAAAGATGTTATTACACCGTTAAAAAATCAGTATGATTATATCATTATTGATTGTAGCCCTTCATTGGGGGTACTCACTATTAATGCTTTTGCGTGTGCAGATAGTGTGATTATTCCTACTCAATCGGAATATTTATCTACTGCGGGAACAAAAGATTTAGTATCATCCATTTTAAAAACTAAAAAAGACATTAACCCTCAATTAGAAGTTGAGGGTATTTTAATAACTATGACTGATAATAGGACGAATCAATCTAAATATATTGAAAAACAGATTGCTGAGAAATATGGTGAGCATTTACCGGTATTTAAAAAAAGCATTCCCCGACGTATAGCGATTAGTGAAGCATCAAGTGTGGGAAAAAGTATTTTTACATTTGAGCCTAAAAATGAGAGTGCTCTTGCATATTCATCTCTAGCCAAGGAGGTAACTAGTTGTGCCAAGAAAAAACTTGAGCGAAATACCGATACCCGATCTCGATGATAATATCTTGTTTAAATCAGAAAAGACCAAGCGTGAAGAGAATACTGAAAAAGTCATTAATATAAATCTTGATGAAATTAGTGATTTTCCAAATCATCCATTTAAAGTAAAAAAAGATAAAGCAATGATTGATTTATCAGATTCTATTGCTAAAGGTGGCGTTTTAGTGCCAGCACTAGTTCGTTCTAAAGTTGATGGAGGATACGAAATGATTGCTGGACATCGACGCAAATATGCGTGTAGTCTTGCTAATCATACAACAATACCTTGTATTGTAAGAAATCTTAGCGATGATGAAGCAACAATCATTATGGTTGATACTAATTTAAGACAACGTGAAAATCTATTACCGTCAGAAAAAGGATTTGCTTATAAGATGAAATTAGACGCTATGAATAGACAAGGATTGAGAACAGATTTAACTTCTCGCCAAGTTGGCGAAAAGTTAAACAGTATAAAATCATTAAGTAAGCAAATTGATGAAAGTGAACGACAAATACAAAGATATATACGTTTAACAAATCTGATTAAACCTATTTTAGATATGGTCGATGAACAACACATTGCATTAAATCCAGCTGTAGAGATATCTTTTTTAGAAGTATCATATCAAGAGTATTTATTAAATGTTATGCAACAGAATGACTGTACCCCCTCTCATGCCCAAACTTTAAAAATGCACAAATTAGATAAAGAGGGATCATTAACTACTGATGTTATTGATAATATTATGTCAGAAGAAAAACCTAATCAAATAGAAAAAATCAAAATACCAAAAAATCGTATTAAAAACTTCTTTAATAATAAGACGTCTGAAAAAGAAATTGAAGATACGATTATAAAGGCATTAGAACTCTATCAACGTGTACAACAAAAAAAGCGTTCTAATCTAGAATCAAGGTAGTCACTACTAACAAGGGATAAGTGTCAATGTATTGAATATGGATAGCCATTTTTTGCTACTCCCCCTCTCCACACCTCACCCCCTGTTTACCAGCTTTTACCAACTCAAAAAGAAATCCAGTAGTATTTAATAATAACTAGATATTATATAGAGCGTTAAATAAGAATAAATATTTGAAAATAATGGTTGAGGTAGAAGTAATGAATAGAATTAGAGAACCAACAAAAAGTATTATATTTAAATTACGAGAATTTAGAAATTCTCTTTTATTTTGCAAAAAAGATTAAAAAAGGATGAAAATTATGGATATAAAATTAAAAGAACAAATAAAAAAAGTACCACATCTAATAATAGTAATGCTAATGATTTTTGGCTGTATTTTTAGTAACGTAGAAAATATTTCAGCTCAAACTTATACTGGACCATTTACAAGAGTAAAAGAAATAAAATATCCATCATGGTGGGCTGATAAAATTCCTGGAGTGAAAAATTGGAGCACCTGGATGTGTACGTATAATGGGCAATGGTCTTATTGTCTTGAAGCAAGTAAGAATACACCAGCTAATGGTTCGTATGCAGCAACAGTTATTGATAACAATCCAATGGTAAAAAAACTACTTTATTATGGATTTGGAGGACCAGGTCAATGTGTATTTCAAAACGAAACAGATGAAATGGCATATTTATATACACATGTTCTCTTAAGTTATGCTTACAGTGGTGACTTATGTGGTGCAGACTTAAATTCACTAGAAAGTCTTGGAATTGGTTTAAAAAATGTATATCAATATATTAGCGATTTACCAGAGCCAGTTAATGTATCGTTGGATGGCAATAATACTGGACATTTTACTGCATCATTTGATTTAGAAAAAAAAGAGCAGAAAACGAATACAACTACATTCAAAGCTGCAACTAATGCAACTTTAAATGTTGTATTACAAGACAATGTAACATTGCATAATATGACAAAAGGAACTAGTGGTACTGGCATAGTAAGAGTTTATGGCGGTGATACATTTTATTTAACAGCACCAATGACTGTAACAGGGAATTTTACAAGTGAAAATATTGCTGGTAATAATTGCACAAGTTTTGTTCCTTTAGCAATTGGCGGTGGAAGTGGTATACAAACCCATGGCTCTTATGCTAAAGATACTAGTCTTATTAAATATACTGTTAATTGGATGGATACTGGAGCAGTAGAGATTAAAAAAACTAACACAACAAGTGATTTAATAGATGGTGCAGTTTTTAATTTGAAATCCATTTCTTATGATGGATGGGATAACAATGTTACTGTTACTGATGGAAAAATAAAAGTGGATAATTTACCAATAGGAACTTATGAATTGAAAGAGATTCAAGCACCAGATGGATATTTAATAAATAAAACTGTTTATACAGTTACTGTAAATAAAAACCAAATTACATCGCAAACAATTATTAATGAAGAACCTACGGGAAGTATTGATTTAACAAAGGAAATAAATTTGAATGAAACTAGTGAAATGCTAGGTGATGCGTATTTAAAAGACAACGAATACACGTTGTATGCTAAAGCAGATATTACTAATAAAGCAGGAACAAAAATCTATTTTAAAAAAGGGGCAGCTGTGGATAAGCAAAGTACTGATAAAAATGGAAAAATTAAATTTGATAATCTCTATGTTGGAAAGTATCAAATAAAAGAAACTAAAAGTAACGATGCACTAGTGTTAAACCCTGAAATTATAAATATAGATATTGAATATGAAGGTCAAAATATATCTAAGATTATAAAATCAAATAAAACATCTAATCGTGTTAATATGCAAAAGATTCAAGTATTCAAGAGTGGCGAAAAAGACGGAATCAGTGGATTAGTTAAAGGACTACAAGGTGCAGAGTTTACCTTTAAACTAAAATCGGAAGTAGAACATGTAGGTTGGGATAAAGCAGTAACATATGCAAAAATCATTACAGATAAAGATGGTAAAGCAAACACTCCTTTTCTGCCCTACGGACAATATCTTGTTAAAGAAACAGTTACTCCAAAAGACTACATTACTGCTCCAGACTTCTTAATAAGTGTAAGCGATGATTACACTGAGTATGAAGATATCGAACAAATCAAACGAGTAAATATTAATAATAGACCATTTACTTCACAAGTAAAGTTAATCAAAGTTGATAAGGATACTGAGAAAGCTGTCACACTTAATAGTGCAACATTCAAAATTAAAGACAGCGATGGAAATTATGTAACACAAAAAATTGGTGGTAAAAAATATGATACATTTACTACCAACTCAAAAAATCAAATTACTGTTCTGTTTGGAAACAAAGGTGAAGTTACTTTACCACTAGCATTAGATGCAGGTAAATATACAATTGAAGAAGTAAAAACTCCTCAAGGATTTTTAGTTTTAGAAGAATCTGTTCACTTTACAATTACCAATCAATATGACTATGATGTTGATGAAGATAAAGATCCAATTATTACAATCAAGGTAAAAAATGAACAGCCAAAAGGAAAAATCATTTTAAAGAAAACAGATAAAGTAACCGCTGATCCTTTAGAAAAGGTTGAGTATGAATTAACAGCTAAAGAAGATATCATCAATGCTATTGATGGTTCAATCTTATTTAAAAAAGGCAATTTAGTTGCAAAGGGTATTACCAATGCCGATGGACAAATTGTTATAGATGATTTGTTTATGGGACATTATGAATTAAAAGAAGTTTTAACAAATGAAGGCTATGTATTAAGTAAAGAAGTGCATAATGTTGTATTTGAACAAGAAGATTTAACAACTAAAGAATATGTTATTAATGTTGATGTCACTAATATTGCTCCAAGTGGAGAAATTCATTTAGTTAAAACAGATAAAGATAATGAAGAATTATTAAGCGGTGTTATCTATCAGTTAAGTGCAAAAGAAAATGTCTACTCATTAGATGGCAGAAATATCCTTATCTACAAAGCTGGTGATACAGTATCTAAAGATATCAGTCAAGACGGTTATTATATGACAAACGAACTGGGTGAAATCAATATCAGTAATCTCCCACTAGGAAAATATCAGTTAAAGGAAATTACTCCATTAGAGGGATACTATACTGATAAAGCAGAGTATGAAATTGATTTATCATATGACCACAGTGATAAAGTGATTTATACAAAAACTTTAAATGTTACCAACACTAAAAGTACAGTAGAAATCAGCAAAGTAGATACAACCAACTCAAAAGAATTAGAAGGTGCACATTTATCACTATATGATAAAAACAATAACTTAATTGAAGAATGGATATCAACCAATGAACCTCATATTATCAGAGGTTTAAAAATCAATGAAGAATATCGTCTACATGAAGAATTAGCACCTTTAGGATACGCTACTGCCAGTGATATAACATTTATTGTAACTGATGATACAGTCACAAAAGTAACAATGAAAGATGAAATCACAAAAATAGATATTTCTAAGGTGGACGCTACAACCAGTGAAGAAATTGAAGGAGCCAAGTTAACAGTAACGGATAAGGAAACAGGAGAAGTTATTGATAACTGGACATCTGCTAAAGAGCCTCACCGTATTGTTGGACTTACAGTTGGTAAAACATATATTCTTCATGAAGAATTAGCACCTCAAGGATATCTAATTGCAAATGATGTTGAATTTACAGTTTTAGATAGCGGTGAAGTACAAAAAATTGTTATGAAAGATGAATTAGCTCCTGTTATTGTTCAAACAGGCGATTCCAGCCATGTTGAACTATATGCAATATTAGCTGTGCTATCTTTAGGGACAGCTGCATTATATATTCATTTAAAGAAGAAAAAAGGTAACGATTCAGATGAGTAGTTTAGCTGTTCTTTTATTATTAATATTACTTTTTTCATTACTGCTTGGAATAAAAATTTATCTAGCAGTAAAAGTAAATAGAAAACATCAGCAACAAAGAATCACTTATCACAAATCAGACAAGGACGAGTAATCGTCCTTTTTACATACCTAATTCATGAAAGGAGGATTGTTTAAACATATAAAAGGTATTAAAATGAAAGGATAGAAAAAAGATGAAAAAGAAGACAAAAGAAATATTAGAAATATTAAAAGGATTTATGATGAATAGTAAATTGAAAAATCACACAGCAGAAATTGTGCTGTATAAAAAAAGTGATAGCCACTTCACGATTGCTTCCTATATTTCAAACATCTTGGATAACAATGAGGAAAGTTCATTATATATTGGCACAGAGATTGATGCTCAAAAAATTAATGAATCCAATCCGTGTTTATGGCTAGCATCGTTACTTGATCTTGGCTATGAAATTGTTTATGTTTCATTACCGTTTCACTGTACAATTTGGGCTAATTATTTTGATGTATATAATGAGCTGGATAATTATGAAAATCGTTTGAATGAATATCTACGTTACTGTAAACAGCATGACATCACTGCTGATTTACTGGAATCATTCTGCGGTGAAGAATTTGAGGATATTGCAGATCAGGAATTTTTTGAAATAGTAAATGGTCATGTTATTGTTGAACGCTTTGCTATAGAAGATTGTGCATTCCTATTTGGTAATAATGAGTTAAAAAAAACGTTTGCAGTTTATGAGTCAGATAAAAATTATTCAGCTTACACAAATGAAAGGATTTATAATTCCTATTTAGAAGCATTTGAAGATTTTCAAAACCGTATCAAAAAATACTGGTATGACAAAATGAAGCAATTCAACGAGCAGTATTATTTTTCCTTTGGCGGTGATAAAGAAGTCGATAAAATTTTAAAAAGTAAAAATTAAATTTTTCATAAGAGAAGTGGACCAACAATCTGCTTCTCTTATTATTTTAATCAAAAATAAAAGGAGGACCTATGAAAAATCAAGATTTAGACCTTTATGGCAAAATGCTTCATGCCCTTTATAAGAGCAAAGACTATAGAAATTATGAACCTACAACTATCTTATTAAAAAAAGAAGATAATCAATATAAGGTCATTATTGAAGCAATGAGTAAGGACTGTCCAGATGAAGTCATACGTTATAAAACTGATGAAAATGTTGCCAGTAATTTAGATGAAACTGAGCTGGTACAGGAACTTAGTGAATGGAGCTGGAATATGGATGATGATTTTCTTGCAAAATTAGAAAATGGTTATGAGATTGATTTTATGGATATGCGTATTCATTATGGTATGTGGGATATTATTAGTGAAAAAGGAATTGATGGTATTGAATATAAAGACGGATTAAACAAATATATTCTTTTTTGCAAAAACAGTGGTATTTTTGCTCGGACAATCAGGTCTACAACAGGTCATGATGTTAAAGACATCTATCCTCTTTATCAGGAATTCAATAACAATTATCAAATTATCTGTGAAAATGAGTGTAGAGATCAAGCCATTGTTTTAGCATACAACAAGAAATCCCCACAGCCATATGTAACTTGGAAAACCACTAAATCAAGAAAATATGGATACGATATGGGACATTACTTTAGCGATTATTCATCAGCCTATAAAGATTACACAAGACGATGTCACCAAATGCTGGATAGACATTTAACTGTAAATAAAATGAAATTTAAGGAAAATAAAGAACATGAAAGATAAATATCAACATAGACATAACATCTATGATATTTTGTTTGAACCTATCCTGTATAGAAATCATTTATGTTTAATTACTGAATTACCTATCCATATCAAACAAATCAAAAAACCTTTTTACGCTTACAATATTCATTATGTTGATCACTACGGAAGTTTTGAAATGATTACTAATAACTGTGCAACTAATCGTGTTGCTACACTTATCACCAGCAAAAAAATTAACCTGATTGAAAATTTATATTTAGAAATAAATGATACTGATTTTAAGCGACTTTATAAACCAAAATTATCTCTATTTGAATACGGTAATTTATTAAAATCAAAGGAGGTGTAATGAATGGCAATACGCTATGAAGATGCAACCAAACTATATCAGCAGACATTAAGGGAAATATCACGAGATGAAATGAGCTGGTCAGATTTTCTAAAATCAGCCTGTCGTAATTATCGTTTGCCTTTTGTTGATATGGTTATGATCTATGCTCAGCGCCCTGATGCAACAGCAGTACTGGAAATTGAGGACTGGAACAAGCGTTATGGATTATGGATCAAACCCAAATCAAAAGGGATTGCCGTATTTGATTCCAATTATAACAATAATGCAAGATTAAAATATTATTTTGATATATCTGATACGCGACAGACAAGATTTTATCGTCCAGTACCAATCTGGGAACTGAAAGAAGAATATGAGGAAGAAGTAATCAATACACTTAAGGATAATTTTGGTCCTCTTGATAATGAAAATGATTTAGCACATACAATATTATCTGCTTCAAGTAATGTTGTTGAAGATAATATTTTTGATTATCTTAAAGAACTTCAATATTGTAAAACTGATTCCTTTTTAGAAGATTTAGATGAACAGAATACAGAGATAATTTATCAAAGTTTACTAACCGCTAGTGTTGCCTATATGTCTTTATCACGTTGTGGTATCAATGCCGATGATTATATTAGCAGTGATACCCTACGCCAAATTGCTCAATTCAATACACGAGAAACATTGAATGCTATAGGTGTACCAGCTAAAGATATTTCACAAATGGTTATTGGTGAAATAAGAAAAACGGTTTTAAGTCTTATTAGAGAAGAAAATCGTACAATTGTAGAAAACAAAAAGATCAGTTACAATGAAATTGAAAAAGATATTAATGATGAAAGGAGTCATGACGATAATGAAACTAGATTATATCCCAATGGGAGAATACCAGATTCCCAATTTGACACTGAAAAACGAGAACGAAGTTCAATTGGGCAAATACGGACTGATGAGGAAGAATTATCTTCAGCAGCACCGTCCGATACTGTTCACCAATCTGTTGACATCACAAACCCTCAATCAACATCTGATGGAGACCGAGGAAACAGCAAATCAGAGGAAAGAACTGTTGATGATGCAGTTAATGGAGCAGATGGAAGTAACGGAAACATTGAAAGAATCAAATCAGATGGAATGGATCCAACGGATGAGCAACATCGAGGAAATGATTCACGAAATCATCATGAAAGAACTGATTTACAACTAAACAAAAATGAACTTAATGAAAAAGTAGGTAATTATAAAATACCTGCTTTTTTTACGCTTGATGAATACGAACATCTGATTAAATACGATCGCTTTCGAACTCATAAAAACAAAGATATCCAAACTGTATTTGAATTTTATGATGATAAAGATAAACGTGCTGATTACGTTAAAGAAAGTTTTAAGGTGATGATTGTCGAGGAAATCTATCACAATCAGCGTTTAGGCTATTACCATGATAAGGATAAAGATATGTTAAAAGTCTGGAAAGGCGGTTATGCTAATCCTGATTATGAGGATTATATATCATGGCAGGATGTGACTTCATTTATTGAGAATATGATCGATAGAAATATTTATCTTTCAATTCCTTTAAAACCTTTACCAACAACACAAAAACAGCAGTTGAATTTATTCGACATGGAACCTGTTGAACCATCTCAAAACAATAAGGAAAAACAGCCTTTCACAATGCCTCAAAACATCATTGATGCAGTTATTAGTGAAGGAACAAAAGAAAAAGAATCTAAGATGAAAATAGCTATCTATTTATCATTAGATCAATCTGTTGAACAAAATGCTGAGTTTCTTAAAAGGTTATATTATGAAGGCAGTAATGGTTTTATTATTAATAATCGCAGTATTTGTTATAAGTGGAATAGTGACGGTATTCAAATCTCCTGGTGTGATGGCATTGTTAATGCTTTTGATAAACAGACATTGACTTGGCAGGATGCAGCTAAAGATATTCGCAGCCTTTTAGATCAGGGACGATACATTTCACAAAATGAACTTGATCAATGTACTGATTATGAATATCAGCAAGCTGCCGCAGATTTATGGTATATGTGTCAGGATATGGATTTTGATGAAACAGATCACATGATGGAACTTCGTCAATACTATCATAAGGGTTTTCCTGATGGAACATCCGAAATGGCAAAACTATTAAAAGATAAAGAATTTTATAACAGAACTATAAGTGCTTTAACTTCATTTAATGATGATTATCAAAATAATCCAGATTTCATGCGTCATCACTGGAAAAGGTATGAACCTGATAAAGTTCTTCCTGTTATACAGCGACTTTCAATGCCCCATATCAAGTTTGAGGCCATTGATTATAAGGAACCTCAATACACCTACTTTGTAACTCAGGATACTATCGATTCAGTAATTACAAGTGAGCATCGTATACGGCAAAAATACGATACATTCTCTTTTTTTCTTAACAATCAAGACAGAAAAACCAGAATCAAATTTCTTAAAGATATGTGGGGAATCAGCGGTTCAAGTGATTATGATTCAAATAGTAAGGGTTTAAAAATAAAAACAGGCAGTTACAATAAGCCTTATGCTGACGTTCTGTTAAAGTGGAAAGATGTTGAACAGCGGTTATCCTATCTCATTACACGAGACAGTTATTTAAGTGATGAAGAAAAAGCAGGTATGCAGGATTATGAATTAGAAATACTTGCTAGAGATATTGGCTCTTTCTTTTGCCGTTTGCCACTCAACAACCCTCGACCATACAACAGTCAATTAGAGTATGAAGATAAGAATCATGAAATTAAAACTCTATTAAAAGATCCATCTAATACTGCTAATATTCTTGATATGATGCAGATTGCTTTATTAAATACTGCTGATTTTGATAAAAATTATGAGAGCATGATGAATTGTTTCAATCATGTACAAGATTATTATCAGGGAACTTATACCCTCTTTAATGAGAAAAAAGTACCAGTTGTAGATATACCATATGAACCAGCTATGACTTTTGATGAATCATTAGCAAGATCATTGGCTGAGTTTTCCCAAATGTATGATCCTTATGACTTTGCCGATCAACATGAAGATTTTCAAGACGCTGTTGAATTTAATCAAGTTGTTCTAAATGATATTGCAGCATTAGAAGATACAATCAAATTTATGAACGGTGTCATCATGGAAGATGATGACAAAGAAACAGCTACAACTGCAAAAATGCTTAGAGAAGAATTAAGTGTTTACTTCGCTTTACAGAGAGGATCAAATCTCAGCAATGATAACGAAATTCGTTATTCGTATCGTGCTTATATTTCTCAGGAGGAACCACGCTATAACACAGGTGACTTCGTGTTTATTATCTACAATCAGATTCCAATCTATGGGACGATAGAACTGATTGATGAAGATGTAATTGTTATTAATCTGTATGATGATACAGATTTAGAAATCAGTAAAGAAGATTTTGAAGATGCTCTTATCCACGATTATCGAAATGGATACCTTTATGATCAAAACAGACCATTAATGAGAGTTGATGATGAACAGGAACAAGGTCTGATTGTTGCAAGTGACAAAGAGAGAAATACACTAGGTTATCAAAACTATGTCCTTTTAAAAAGAATTGCCCCGCTTATTATCCGAAATCAAGCTGTAGAAATGATTTACCGTTCAATTCAAGAAATGAGTACAATTTCAATCACTCTTAATGATGATACTGTCACAATCGCTCATAATGATGACGATCAGTATCTTTTTGAGTTGGATACATTTTTAGAAACATTAAATATTCGTGAAATCACAGCAGATGATGAAACTACTAAGGTAACATTATTTAACGATGAAGTTGATGATTATAACGAAGAACAACAGATGAATGAGTTTGCTAATGAATTTATTAAAAATATTTCCAACAACAAATATATTCTTTCTTCTATCCTATTTAACGGTGATGGTAAAGAAACAGTAATTACCTATGGAAAAGATGGTAATATTACTTCATTTGATGGCAATGATACTGTACTAAAATCTTTTATTGAAAACTATCATGATGATCCCATTGAAAAAATCTCCTGTTTGATACCTATATTAGAGGACGGTAAGGAAAATGTTCATCTTGTAAAAAGCAACGATACTGCTCATGAAAATTACAAGTTGTTTAAGCAGATTTCCCCACTAATTATTACAGGTGAAAGCGAATTTATGCGTTTTACTGCTACCAAGTATGATATGCCTTTAGATATTGAAATCATTGATGATCGTATTTCTATGACTCATTATTTAGAAAATGATGATAATCTACTAACTGATACCAATATGGAATTTATCCTCGATACTGATCAACAGTTATTATGTGCTAGGTCATTTGAAAAAGATAACCCTGCCTATTATCAGTCCGTTTCAATGGATGGTGATGTAGTCATTGATACTGATACTGAAAAAGAGTTAAATAATTACGCTAATAAATGGTTTAATAACATTATTGATAAAGAATATCATCTTGAACAAATAAGAATATTTTTAAATAACTATCCTACTGAAGTCGAATATGGAACAGATGGTTTTATTTCCAGTTTTGACGGCAGTGATGATGATTTAAAATATTTTCGAGAACATTACGACAGTGATCCTCAAAATAGAATTTCTATCCTTATAGCTGAACATGATAATGACAGTAAAGACTTACCACCTCAAAAAGAATTGTTTGAAGATGTTAAGATTATTGAAACTGAAAATATCCCTAATAAGTTTTATCAGTCAACATCAGATATCGCTTCACATAAACTTTATCCAGAAATATCCAATAATGAACGTCATGACTTTGTGATTACGGATATGGATTTAGGTGCAGGTGGTCCTAAGGAAAAATACAAGGCTAATGTACAGGCAATCCAATTATTAAAAGAATTAGAAATAGAACATCGATTAGCAACTCCTGAAGAACAGGAAATACTATCTCATTATGTTGGCTGGGGTTCACTAGCTGATGCTTTCGATGAAACAAAAAGTAACTGGATAAATGAATATCCGGAATTGAAAGAACTCCTCAATGACAAACAGTATAAGGCAGCTAGAGAATCAACTCTAACTGCCTTTTATACACCACCTATTGTAATTCAATCAATCTATCAAAAATTATCCGATATGGGATTGAAAACGGGAAATATCCTTGAACCATCCTGCGGCATAGGTAATTTCTTTGGAATGAAGCCTGATGAAATCGACTGTCATTTCTATGGTGTTGAACTTGATGAAATATCTGGGAAAATTGCCCAACAGCTGTATCAAAATGCAACAATAGCAATACAAGGCTTTGAAGAAACCGATGTTCCTGATAATCTGTTTGATGCAGTGGTAGGTAATGTTCCTTTTGGTCAAATTCCAATCCATGATCCCCGTTACAATAAAAATAAATTTATGATTCATGACTATTTCTTTGCTAAAGCACTGGATAAGGTTAGAACTGGTGGTATTGTTATTTTGTTAACTTCCAAGTTTACAATGGATAAACAGAGTAGTGATGTAAGAAAGTATATTGCTCAAAGAGCTGAACTGCTTGGTGCTGTTCGCTTACCAGATAATACTTTTACAAGTAATGCAGGTACAAGGATCACTAGTGATATTCTAATTCTACAAAAAAGAGAAAGACCACTTGTCTATGAGCCTGACTGGGTTTATCTTGACACCAATGAAGATGGATTAGCAATGAATTCTTATTTTGTATCGCATCCTGAAATGGTTTTAGGTACGATGGTTGAAGAAACTTCACAGTATGGTAAAACAATAAACTGTAAAGCGATTGAGGGGGTTGATTTATCACGATCTCTTGCAATTGCAATGGATTCTATTGAAGCCCAAATAACCTCTGAAACAATACTGTTCACTGATGAAGAAGATCAGTCAATTCCAGCTGATCCAACTGTTCGCAACTTCAGCTATTGCATTGTTGATGGAATTATCTACTATCGTGAAAACAGTAGAATGTACCCTTCAAGTATGTCCCTTACCGCTGAAAACAGAGTTCGAGGAATGATTGGTATACGTGACTGTATGAGAGAATTAATTGATTCCCAGACAAATGAAGCACCTATTCATCTTATTAATGAACAACAACATAAACTTAATTCACTCTATGATGACTTCAGTGAAAATTATGGAATGATTAACAGTCGCGGCAATAAACTCGCGTTTCAGGAAGATAGTTCTTATAGCCTTCTTTGTTCATTGGAAATACTAAACGATGACAGAAAATTTAAAAAGAAAGCCGATATATTTTATAAGCAGACAATCAAGGCAAGAAAAGTTATAAAATCAGTAGATACCGCAACTGAAGCCTTAACAGTTTGTATTGCTGAAAAAGCACACATTGACTTTGATTTCATGAGCAGGATATCCAATTTCAGTAAAGATGAACTGATTGAAAAATTGGATGGTGTTATCTTCCCCAATTCAGAAAGATTAAATGAGAATGGTACCCCAGTTTATGAAACTGCCGATGAATATCTATCAGGTAATGTAAGATCAAAACTAGCTATCGCAAAACAGATGGCTGAGCAAAATCCAGAACTTTATCAATCAAATGTTAAAGCCTTAGAAAAAATTCAACCGGAACCAATCAAAGCCAGTGATATTAGTTTACGATTAGGAACAACATGGATTCCTACCGATGTTTATAGAGAATTTATCTTTCATCTATTAGAGACACCCTCATGGAAACAGAAAGATATCCACGTTATCTATTTAGCAGCCACCGAGGAATGGAATGTAACTCGCAAAAGTTTAGACAGTGGTGTTAGAGCTACAAAAACATTTGGAACACATCGCATAAGTGCTTATAAAATTATTGAAAACACCTTAAATTTAAGAGATGTCAAAATTTTTGATACTAAATTAGATGATGAGGGCAAGGAGATTCGTGTATTAAATAAAAAAGAAACAGCGATTGCCCAGGATAAACAGGATATTATCAAATCCAGATTTATTGAGTGGGTATGGTCTGATCCTGCCCGACGTGAAAGACTAACTAAAATCTATAACGAAAAATTCAATTCAATCCGTAATCGAACATATGACGGCAGTCATTTATCTTTTGTTGGCATGAATACAGATATTAACTTAAGAAAACATCAGATCGATGCGATTGCTAGAATCCTTTATGGCGGAAATACACTGCTTGCCCATTGCGTTGGAGCTGGAAAAACTTTTGAAATGATTGGTGCAGGAATGGAGGCAAAGCGATTAGGACTTTGCAGTAAGCCTATTTATGTAGTGCCTAATAATATCATTAATGATTTTGCTTCTGATTTTTATCGATTGTATCCCAGTGCCAATATTTTAGTCGCAACAACAGATACGTTATCGAAAAATAATCGTCACCAGTTCTTTTCACGAATATCTACTGGTGAATGGGATGGAGTTATTGTTACTCATTCTCAGTTTATCAAAATGCCTATTTCAGTAGAACGACAAGTCAAGATGATAGAAGATCAAATTGAAGAAATAACAAACAGTATTGAAGCAGTTAAAAATAACAATGGCGAACGATATACTGTTAAGCAGCTTGAGGGAATGAAAAAGCGTCTCAAAGAAAAAATGCAAAAACTAAATGATAATTCCAAAAAAGATGACATCTTATGTTTTGAGCAGTTAGGCATTGATATGATGTTTGTTGATGAAGCCGATCTATTTAAGAACTTATTTTTGTTTTCAAAAATGCGTAATGTATCAGGAATATCCCAAACAAACTCGCAAAGAGCATCAGACCTCTTTATGAAAACACGCTATCTTGATGAATTAACCAATTATCGTGGAGTTGTATTTGCAACTGGAACACCAGTAGCCAACAGTATGGCAGAGCTCTACACCATGCAAAGATATTTACAGTACAATATGCTACAGGAACATGGCTTAGAATCATTTGATGCATGGGCGTCAACTTTTGGAGAAACAACAACTGCAATGGAATTAACCCCAGAGGGGAATGGTTTTAGATTAAAAACAAGGTTTTCAAGGTTTTACAATCTACCTGAACTGATGACGATGTTTAGAGAAGCAGCAGATATTCAAACTACTGATATGTTACAGCTTCCTATCCCAAAAATGCACCAGGAGATTATTTCTGCACCAGCTTCCAATGAACAGAAAGAAATGATAAAGGCACTTGGTGAACGTGCAGAAGCTGTTAGAAATCGTGAAGTAGAACCACACGTTGATAATATGCTCAAAATAACTAATGATGGTCGTAAATTAGCACTAGATCAGCGAATTATCAACCCATTACTTCCAGATGATCCTAACAGTAAAGTCAATGCCTGCATTGACAATATCTATCGTATTTGGAAAGAATATAGAAATGCAAACCTAACCCAGATCATGTTCTGTGATTTGTCTACCCCTAACGGAAAAAATGAGTTTAATGTCTATGATGATATTAAAGCCAAGCTGATTGCAAAAGGAATCCCTGAAGAAGAAGTTGAGCATGTTCATATTGCGAAAACTGAAAAACAAAAGCAGGACTTATTCAGCAAGGTTAGACAAGGGAAAGTACGTGTTATTAACGGTTCAACAAGCAAAATGGGTGCTGGTACAAACATACAGGATCGTTTAGTTGCTCTACATGATCTCGATTGTCCCTGGCGTCCTCGTGATTTGGAACAACGCCATGGCAGAATCGCAAGACAAGGAAATCTTAATAGTGATGCCTTTATTTACACATATGTAACTGAGGGGACATTTGATTCTTACCTGTATCAAACAATTGAGAAAAAGCAGACTTTTATTTCACAGATATTCACCTCTAAAACGCCGCAGCGTGTGATGGAGGAAATTGATGAGGCAGTACTAAATTATGCAGAAATCAAAGCTATTGCTTCAGGTGATCCTAAAATCATGGAGAGGTGTAATCTTGAACAGGAAATCAATAAATTGAATGTATTGAAAGCCAGTTTCCTTAATCAAAAATATGAGTATCAGGATGCTATCATAAAAAGATATCCCCAGCAGATCAGTCAATTAGAAGAAACTATTGAACATCTTAAACTGGATATTGAATTAAGAAATCAAAACCCATTGCCATCTAATGATGATTTTGTTGGCATGACGCTAAATAACATTTTTATTCAGGACAAAGCAGAAGCCGGTCATAAACTGATTGAACAGTGTCAAGCGATTACTTCTCCAGATCCTATTCTTATTGGTGAATACCGCTCTTTTGAAATATATGTATTCTTTGATTCATTTCATGCAGAATACAAACTTCAGTTAAAAGGACATGGACGTTATCAAATTGACTTAGGTACTGATAAATATGGTAACATCATTAGAATCAATAACGCTCTTGATGGATTAGAAAAACAGCTGTTAGAAAATGAAAATGCTCTTGTAGATATCAAGAATCAATTAGCCTCAGCAAAAATAGAGGCTGAAAAGCCATTTGATCGTGAAGAAGAATTACAAATAAAAACAAAAGAGTTCGCTAAACTGACAATGGAATTAAAACTTGAAGAAAAAGAACCAAATGTTATTGATACAGATGAAATAGACACCTCTACAGAAAAAGAGATGACAACAAAGTCAAAAGATTATGAACGTTAAAAATTTTAATCGCACATTTGTAATTATCTTATTTTTTTATTAATGTATTAGCTGGAGGTGGGAGAATGTTGGAAGATAGAAATTATAAAAGTATTCTTAAAATATTGAATGATAATTTTGATGAATTATGTTATGAGATTATGCAGGATGCAGAGTTACAAAATAATTATCAGGAACTTATGTATATCAAAAAACTGCTGTTAACTGATTATCCATTGATCAATAAAATTGAATTAGCACAAGCAGTTACCATCAGGGATGAAGATTTAAAAAGCTTAAAAGAGTATCATGAAATCAATAACTCTATAAAGAATGCCTTAATGAAAGAAGCTTATTTTAGAGGAATTAAAGACACAATACTCATACTTGCAAGAGCCAATATTATGGAGAGCCAATAAAAAGGTTCTCCTTTTTGCAGTGTGCCACGCATGGCATAAGACTAGGTGGTGAAAGTCCACTGTGGAGTTTCGTACTACCAACCACTAGCCAAAGACAAGGTATCCATCGCAAGGTGTGAACGGGAGGAAGTTGGAGGCAAAGTCCTGACCCAAGGAATACGAACTATTTTAGGCATATGCTTACTGGACAAGGTTGCTGCACAAACTAAAGTCCAATAGTACGACGGAGTAAGTGGTGTAAAGATAGTGGGTGCATGGGATGAAAGTATTATGTCTTACCGTGGGAGGTCCTAGGGACATGATGAAAATGTAGTCATGGTTGAAATGTTTGTCCTAGGAAGTCAGCCGAGGTCATAGTAGTGATGATAATGGCTGTAATGGTCATTTAGCGAAGGACCGAACATAAGGAGGTGAACTGGAATTGAAGGATACTCAGGATAAAATTGGATACTGTCAACTATCACTAGGCTTACTCTATGAAAGCAGTCCAGAAGATGAGGATAATAGAGAAGTGTATCCAATGTCAGATAAAGAGATATCACAAACGAAGAACACCAATAGATTTGTAATACATGAGAGGTTACTTGAAACAATTGTAGAAGATGCCAATATAGAAAAGGCGATACAAAGAGTTGTGAGTAATAAGGGCAGTGGGGGTGTAGATAAAATGCAAGTCGCAGAAGTTCGTACGCATTTCGCACAGAACTGGTCTTATCTAAAGAAACTGATCATGGAGGGACATTATAGTCCAAAGGCCGTCAAGAGGGTAGAAATACCCAAAGACAATGGAAAGAAGAGAGGCTTAGGAATACCGACAGTAACCGATAGAGTTATTCAGCAGGCTATAGTACAAGTGCTAACGCCTATATTTGAACCACTATTCAGTGAAAACAGTTACGGATTTCGACCACGAAGGAACGCTCATCAAGCAGTTCAAAAGGTAGTAAGCTATGCCAACGAAGGATATAGATACACTATTGATTTGGATTTGGAGAAGTACTTTGATACTGTCAATCATTCAAGACTTATTCAAATACTGTCCAATACCATTAAGGATGGAAGAGTTATATCACTTATACATAAATATCTTAATGCAGGTGTAGTCGTCAAACATAAGTTTGAGGAAACAACCAAAGGAGTACCGCAAGGAGGACCGTTGAGTCCATTACTGTCAAATATATATCTTAATGAATTTGATAAGGAAATGGAAAGAAGAGGGAACCGATGTGTAAGGTACGCCGATGACTGTGTTCTCTTATTTAAGAGTGAGAGAAGTGCATTAAGAGTAAAGGAAACGGTGACAAGATATCTTGAAGAAAAACTTTATGTAAAAGTCAATCAAGAGAAGACAACAGTCGCCTACATTACGAAAATCAAATTTCTAGGTTTTGGATTTTATATAGAGAAGAGTGATAACGTACGAGTCACTGTTCATAAGAAAACCAAAGAGAAAATGAAGAAGAGAATAAGAGAGATAACCAAAAGAAACCGCCCAATATCAAGCATACAGTTGTCCTATGAACTTGAACTGTTTATAAGAGGATGGGTAAACTATTACAAAATAGCAGACATGAAAAAGTTTCTTAAAGAGACAGATGAGTGGAGCAGACGAAGAATAAGGATGATATACTGGAAAAGGTGGAAACGGATAAGAACGAGGTATAGAAACCTACAGAAATTAGGTATCAATAAACCCAAGGCATGGGAATGGGCAAATACAAGAAAAAGCTACTGGAGGATATCAATATCCAATAGCTTTATACTCACTAGAGCACTAACCAATGATAGATTAAAATCATGGGGATTTATAAGTGCTTTAGACTATTACAATTCTATAAACTTATGAAACGCCGTATAGGGAACCCTACGTACGGTGTTGTGAAAGGGGCGAAAGATTTTAATTCTTAGCCCCTATTCAATTAAAAAAATAATGACAAGGAGTTATATAAAAATGACATATATAAAACCAGAGGTATTAAAGAAAGTAAAACAAGTGGATTTATTAGCATATTTGTTAAATTATCAACCCGAAAGATTAAAAAAGATTTCTCATAACACATACTGTATACGTGATCATGACAGTTTGCATATTTCCAATGGATTATGGAACTGGCAGTCAATGGGAATCGGTGGTAAATCAGCTTTAGATTTCCTAATTAAAATTGATAATTATTCATTTTTAGAAGCAGCAAATATTATTGCTGAAAATATAAAAGTAAAAGCTCCTAAATATGTCCCCTACTCCGAAAAAGAAAGAGATAAAAAATTACAGATTCCAATGAGAGCGAAAACAGACAAAAATGCTATTGATTATTTATTGAATCGAGGTATATCATTTAATGTTATCAAACATTGTATTGACCACTATCTATTATATGAAAATGAATATACAAGTCCATCAACAAATAAAGTATTTCAAAATGTTGCTTTCATTGGTTGGGACAAAAAGACTAATAGACCTCGACATATTGCACTTAGAGGAATCAATCAGGATTTTAAAGGTGATGCTACCGGTAGTGACAAACATTACTCATTTTGTATTGAGTCAAGCAATCTTGATTGTGATACAGTTCATGTTAATGAAGCTCCAATAGATGTATTATCTCAAGCCACTTTATTTGAGTTGGATAATAAAGAATTTAATCACGAGCATATTCTTTCGCTCACAGGTATTTATGCCCCTAGAAACGATACAAAGGAAATCAAGATTCCACTTGCCTTACAGCAGTTTCTAGCCAATCATCCAAAAGTTAAAAATATAGTTTTTCATTTGGATTTAGATAAAGTTGGTAGACAAGCTACCAAGTTAATTGTCGAAAATGTGAAATCAAAAATGCCTGAATATGTTTGTTATGATGAACCGCCTAAATATTATAAAGATACTAATGATAATCTATGTATGCGATTAGGAATTACTAAAGTAAAATCTAGATCAAAAATGAATATTAAAGACTATACAAGATAAATGTTATTTGTTACAAAATATTTTTCAGTTTCTAAATTACTTGTATACAATATTATTTAATGAGATAATGTTTTTATAAATAAATTAGAATATACTGTGGGAGAATTACTATGAAAATTAGTGAAATTAAAAATAAAGATTTTTATAAAATGTCTAAAACTATTGATATGAAAGATAATCCAATTTTTAAAAACCATATTGATTATCATTATATAGAATATATTCCTAATGAATTAACAATTGCAGAGGATAAAGAAATGGGAGTATATTTTACATCAGGGATTACGTTACTTAGATTTATTGTTTATGGTAATCAATTAACAATAATTAACTTTGATGAAAGTAATCTAAATTATAGCACTGTCATGAATAATAAATATGAGTATCATAATTCATTAATTGATGAATATAAAACGCAAGCTGTTATAACAAAGGAAAATATTTCATTAGCCAATCCTCTATCTATCAAAAAATTAATTCTTTTATCAGATAAGTTAACGCTTGATACCTGTGTAGATTGCAAAGACGTTAATAATAAAATAGCACCTGGAGTATCAGTTCACTTGAAAAAATTAGGATATTTAAAAACACTTAATTATTGGGAAAAATTCGTTTACGAATATAAAAAAGCTATGTACTCAATAAAAGACGTGAATTTGGATAGTATAGATAAAATATTTTTATAGAATCACTTTATTGAGATAATTTTTATTTTAAATAGTATAACAGCTCTATTTTTAAATACATCACTTAACTTTATATAATGCACTATACCAGCAAGCACTGGATATGGATAGCCTTTATGGTCTATCCTTACCTCTTGCTAGGGATAATCCCTAGTACCCTTTAGTAAAAAATAGTATAATAAATTTAAAATAAAAATTTATTTAATATTGATAATTATGGAAAGGAACCGTATGGACAATTTTGAATATACAATTAATGGGTTAACAGATTTTTTAAAATGTATTTTTAACATTAACAATACATTAAGAAAAGATGGTGAAAAATATGAAGTTTTATTATATAGAGGACATTCTAATAAAGAATTTAAAATAGAACCAGCGATTGCTAGAGGAAGACATTCTACTACAGATATTTCAATTTTTAACGAAGAACGAAATTTAATTGAATTAGCAAAATATAAATTACCTTCAACTTTTAATAAGAATATGGCTCCAATCAACTTATTAGCATTATTGCAACACTATGGAATCCCAACCAGATTATTAGATGTCACTACAAATCCTCTTGTATCATTATTCTTTGCGTGTTTAGATGATAATGAAGATGGTGAAGTAATAGTATTTAAAAATGAGCAATCTGATGTTGCTTCTTATCCTATAGTTAATGCAATTGCTGAATCTTATAAATTTGCAAAAGGTGGAAACTATCCAATAGCACTATTCTATAAAAATGTTATTCATCAACCTTACTTTATAGAACAAAAGCCAATGCTAGACTATTTGGAAGAAAGTTTCGAAAGTGGTAGTAATTGGATTGTTGAATGCTGTAAAAAAAGATTTTTTGTACAAGCAAGTGAGGAAATTTTGAGACAAAAAATACAGCAAGGACAATTTATCCTTTTTAATAATGATATTGTAACTGAAAATGAGAAAAATTATTTTAAATCATTAATTAGTCCAATTGAAAAAAATCCTAAAAATATAGAAAAAAGAATAATAATTCCAAAAAATCAAAAAAAAGAAATATTATTACAGCTCAAGATATTAGGAATATCTGAAGCAACCTTATTTTCTGATAATATTGATAAAGTATGTGAAGGCATTTATACAGACAGAAAAGTACGAATATAAAGGAGTTTAATAAATAATGGATAATCAGACACAAAATGAAATATGTAATATAGAAATGCGATCTTTAATTTTGGAAGCCTTAGCAATAGAAGATGAAACCAAAGTACCCTATGGCCAAACATTTAAAAAATATGGATATAAAGGAACCATAAATGATTTATTGCAAATTATTGAGTATCGTGCTATTGAAAATGGACTTATAAATCAAATCATTCCTAATTACCAGAAAGCTTGGGCTAGTTCTCATCGAAACTATTATACAGGAAGTACTACTAATTTCAGTAGTGATAATTTAAATACATTTTTTGAAGAATTCTATTTTCTATTACACCAAAATATTATTTCGCCTTTTGCATATGGTGATTTTGGTGAATCCTTGCCCTATTTTCATGTTACGAAGTATGGAATGGAATGTTTAGCAAACAGAGAGATTTTACCATATGACTCAGAAGGATACCTTAATAAAATAAAATCTATTACATCGATGAATGATTGGGAAGTATATTATATCGAACAATCGCTACAATGCTATAACTGTGGTGCTCTAGAAGCATCTACTATAATGCTTGGTCTTGCTAGTGAATACTTAATAAGCAGCTTAATTGAAGGCATGCTTGATTTTGTTAAATCTAAAGAAAATAGTAAATATAACCAATGGAAAACTTCTTTTGAAGCTTGTAGTACAATTAGCGATAAATTTAATTTATATGAACGAAAGTTGGAAATATTAGAAAAACTTAAATTAAATGGTGTCCGCAAGTATCAAGACTTATTTGATTTAAGACCTAAATTAGATGTTTCTGCACGACCAATATATGCGACTTTTCTAAGACTTACACGTAATGGTCTTGCACATCCAGCTAGACAAAAAATAGATAAAATTGATTGTTTAACACTATTAACAACTTTTATAAAGTATACAGAAACACAACATCAGTATTTAGAATTTTATTTGAATAATAAATAGTTACTTTGATGGCACTAATTAATAGATATAAGCTATCAAATTACAAACATGATGGTGTGTTATATAAAGTTGTTTCAAGCGAGGATATTTTAGAAAGCTACAATTTTTGGATTCATAATTTAAATGATAACGAAAAAAATGCAATAAAAAAGTATAGAAAAAGTCTTAATATAAGAAATAATGATAATGCCAAATTGAGAAAAGGAATAACGACTATTAATAGCAAAATTATATCTCAAGCTCTAAAAAAAGCTTTTTTGTTTGAAAATATAATCGTGTATCGTTGTCTATCAAAAGGTGAAAATAAGGATATGTCTTTAAAAAATATAGGAAGCACCTTCAAAAGAGTTGATTTTAAAGGTGTTCATGTTAAGAATGAAATAAAAGTTAATAAGATAATAAAAAATGCTGGTTACATGATTATACTTATACCCAAAAGTTCTCATGTTGGCTATATTAATAATATAACCAAATTATTTAGACAAGAAAAAGAACTATTAATTGATAAAAATCAGAATTATTTGCTCATAGACATCATTGACATATTTGGCAAAAAGGGATATGTAACTAAGTTAGTCTAGTCAATTGTAAAAAATATCTCATAACTGTTTATTTGATATAATTTACATTCAATATTATGAAAGGAAATAAAAATATGAATACTATATTAATTGTAGGAACTAGTTTTGGCTTTATGAAATAACATGATATTTTTGAAATAGAGCTAATGAGAAACCATGA
>ERZ791765.454-NODE-454-length-45182-cov-62.392869_pt1 | contig 45182 bp, 47 predicted proteins | sample MGYA00509949_ERZ791765 | MGnify/ENA primary metagenome ERZ791765 (study PRJEB30046, sample SAMN00791980) | human gut metagenome | study: EMG produced TPA metagenomics assembly of the A metagenome-wide association study of gut microbiota in type 2...
CGCTTCGCGCCAAGAACGTCCGCATCCGACACGGAGGTCAACTCTTACAAACACCTATTAAGAAATTGCACTTCTATCTTGAATGTTTAGAAATAGTATGAAGAGGTTGCTTTGTATCGTGGTAGTTTTATTGACAATATCTTGTCGGAAGGCTTCCGTATCGTTATTGAACCGATTAGAGTCTGGTTGCCTGAGTGAATCTGTGATAGGTTTGGTGGATAGCTATATAATGGCCCATCCAAAAGAGAAGGCTATTCTTTTAATCAATGGAGTGGACAAACGTTCTTTCGACTATCCTGATGACTGGGAAGATGACTATAATGGTGAATTTATTGCCATCGGGCCCGTCTCCGCTGAAATATTTATGGATTATGATGCAGTGAAACGATATTACCCATCTTCCTATTTTGTGTATAAAAACCATATTGTATTTGTTTCATCGTCTCTCGATAGCAGTTCATGTCAAGAAGAATGTAAAGAAGTGTATTTAAGCTATATAGATTCAACATCCCCCCAAGTGGGTCATGATTACTGGTTGATTAATTGTACAATATCGGGGACGGCCAAATTGTTGACTAAATGTGCAGGAAAGTTTTTGTTGGGAAGAAGGACGACTCCACATAAGTGAAACAGGTCATATTTATTGCGAGAATCTAATCTTCCAGAAGGGAGTTCACTTTTTGACTTTCAAGGACATGTTTATGGTACGACTGACCGTTTTGTCGTGAGGGGCGAAGTTCTGATATTTGAAAATTGAAATCAAATAAAATACTGAACATGAAAAGATATATGGTACTTTTTTCGTTGTTGATATTGACATCGTGCGAACAGAAAACAGAAAAGCGAGTCTCTTTTACCGAGCTGTACCACTTTTATGATAGTTATACCGGCAAATACGAGGATCTCCATCATGTATATAGTGATGTATCTTTAGTGGCAAATAAGTTGCAAAGGTTTTTAGATTCAACGGGACTTCCCAGAATATATGTTGATACGTCAAGGACTGTTGGTTATACTCAATTTACAAAGGTTCTGTTACTATATGGATATAATCTTAAGTTGTCAGCAGACAAAAAAACTTATCAACCTATAGGGGATAATTATTATGGCATCTGCTTTTCTCATGGGTTTGCTGTAGATACGCTAAATATGATAGTTGACAACGAACGGTTATTTACTCTGTATAAAAAGCAGGCGGCAGCGTGTGGATTTGAAAAGTTGGATTATGATAGTAATTTTTATTCACGAATAGTAAGTCATACAGATACAAATGATTATGGTGGCGGATACTCTGTAGGTTTTCTGAGAAGCGATAAAGAGTCCTTATTTCGAGATGGGAATAAAATAATAACAGTGAATGGGAAATATCGTATAACGTTAGTTTATGACCCTTAAAACCTGAATATACTGCAAGGCAGAACGGAATGGAAAAACAAAAGCTGTAAGGATCAACGTTGCAAACAGAAAAACTCTTTCCAAGTCCGAAAGGAAAACCGTCGCTGCTTTAAAAAGAATCATCAGCCATGAAGTGATATGGAATAAAGATTTGGAAAGAATGAATAGAGACCTCATCGTTTTCCCGTTTAGGTTCGAGCTCAGGAAAGAATGCCGTTAGCAAGTCGGAAGGACAAGTAAAAGCATTGACTTTAAAACAACAAATAAAACATGAAACAAGGATATTTTATCAAGTAAAGGACATCCCCAAAAATCTGAATTTAAGAAATACAATTATTTCGATGAATTTACCATGATGGGACGGAACAACAGAATTATTGTACAAAAGAATACCGAGTAAAGCTATAAAAATGGAACGTATTAATAAAATCAAAATGGTTTTAGGTCTATGCTGCCTTTTGCTGTGCATAGCATGCAAAGACAATCGAGCCATTGAACTTAACCTGTGTGGTGTAGATGCTTACTATTCAATTGTTACTAAACAATACTATAAGAATGGCAATTTTCTACGTTTAGGATTCGTAGCCAAGAAAGACTGGAGCCCAAGCCATTCTGATACCCTGCTGCGGTTTGAAAATACAAGCCACTTGTCACGTTTTGTGGTCAACTACAAGGATAGTCTGCTTTGTATAAATCCACAAGTGAGCCTATGGCACGTGTCGAATGGTAAGGAGCCCCATGTGTTCTTCTCTTTATCCATAAGGGGAGAAGACTTGAGACGAAGGCACATCGTGTCGTTGAAACCATCGGAAATAGTGAAAGGGCTGTCTATAGACGAATGCAGCTTTGTCACGGACACAGGGGAAAAAGTTGTTTTTCAATTCAAGATGTCCAACGATGTGTATGACCATGTGCGCAGAATGAGACCGTCTAAGGATTATATACTGAAATATGACAGGCGGAATCATGTGATGTACAGATATTGGGTGAGCGAGCTGGTTCACGTGCGCCGTAAAACCGATATAAGATAAATTCCCCTAAACACCACGAAACAATGAAAAAAATCAAATGGATTCTACTATTCTTGGCCGCAGCATCGTTCTTTTTCTATTATGACGTGAAGCGGTATTATATAGGGCGGAGTTTTTTTGACTACTACCTCCTGCCGATGAACTCCAACACCTTTGCCGCCCGATGGGGGCCGAAATACAAACGATACTTCTATTTTATATATAATGATTATGCTGGAATCATTTTTGGCTGTCACTCCCGGGCATACAAAAAGTCTGACTTTCAGAGGCATGGATATGATGCGACCGATTATTTCGTTGTGGGCGACATTGTGGGCTATTACTATAATGACCGTCGGCTCATCATCGTATGTCTGGACGAGAAAAACAGCGTGAGGTGGGTCAGGCCCTATTTCTACAAAGACGATATTCTCTTTTTAGAAATCAGCAAGCCGGGCAAAGCGGAATTGTCCAAATTAAAGTATGTTGACACGAGCGATGTTTAGAGGTATATATCCTTTGAAGCTCCTGTTTTTATAAGAAAACATGTTCATTCTCACCTGCCCAATATATTCAGGCGGGGGGGCAAATTTTTCCACACGAGTATGAAAGTCAAGTTCGATGAAATATCAGCCGGCACCCCATGCTACAACGGCAATATCAGCAGCCTCACATGGGAAAATGCGGGATACAGGCAAAAGCGTGGGTACAAGTTTACCTACGACCGCCTCAACCGCATGGCTAATGCCGCCTATGGAGAGCGTGATGACCTCAGCGACAATGCAGGCCACTACGATGAGACGCTCGAATATGACATAAACGGCAATATCACGCGCTTGCAACGCAGAGGGCTGAAACAAGACGGGCAATACGGCAAAATAGACAATCTGCATCTTTCATACAATGGCAACCAACCGGTGGTGATCAAAGAGGATGCAGAGCCGATATTAAACAAAGGGGCGTTCAACCTGAGCGAAAAAGGGGAACATCGGATCGCCTACAATGGCGATGGAGCCCTGCAATCGGACGAAACGCGCGGCATCGCCATGATTGAATACGATGCCGGCGACAATCCGCAACGAATCCAGTTCACCAACGGCAATGTGACAAAATATGTCTACACGCCCGACGGACGGAAGCTGCGCACCATACACCATACGGCCATGCCCAACATCAAAGTGGAGGTCGGACAAGTCCACCCGCTCACAGCCGGCGAAATCCTTAGCTCTGACTCCATTGACTATATGATGGGCGGAAAACTCATCACCCAAAATGGCAGGATAGACAAATACCTGTTTGAGGGCGGCTATTGTCAAGCTATCGGTGGCCAAACCCATCTTGCACGTCCCCCACTCATCTTGTGGGATGATGAGGATTCTAATCCTAGCCCATCCGATTATGAACAATGGCGGAAAACATTTGAATCTTGGGAAGCAGCCATGAAGGCGGAACGGGAAAGAGACCAATTTCTGTTTTACTATTATAATCGTGACCATCTGGGCAATATCCGCGAGGTGGTGGATGACAATGGAAACGTGGTTCAGGTGAACAACTACTATCCGTTCGGCTCTCCCTACTGCGACACGTCGGCTTCCAAGGCCCCGGAGCTGCAACCTTACAAGTATAACGGCAAAGAACTTGACCTGATGCACGGGCTGGACACCTACGATTATGGTGCACGCCAATACAATCCCGTCGTGCCTATATGGGACAGAGTGGATCCGCTCTGCGAGAAATACTATAACACCAGCCCGTATGCCTATTGTGGGAATAATCCGGTAAACAGGGTTGACCCTGACGGAAGAGATGACTATTTTAACCAATATGGCAACTTCATGTATTCTGTAGGCTCCAGACCTAACATATATGTCAAGCAAGGTACAGACTTCGTTTTATTTCAAAATATAAAACTTCACTCTGCATCCAGCATGCAGATGGCTGCAAACCTTATAGGGCACTATGCTAAAGCCGTCGGTATAAAATATAATATGAATGGAGGAACTGGGACTGTAGGGATAAGTACGCTACATTCAACTGATACTTCCGGAAGAGTGTTAGCCGGAACCAAAGGTGGCAATATTTTTATGAAACTCATTAATGAACACTTAGATCCTACCATGTATAACATCTATGCATTAAAAAGTACATTGAGGCATGAATATGAACATAAAAAAGATCAAGATGGTAACAAACCTCCTGCTAATGCCCTACGTCATGCTGAAATAATTCTCCAACAGCTGAGGGATCCGGATTTCGGGAAAACCGGTCAGGATTTTCAAGATGGATTAAAAGAGACACTGAAAGAGTATATGAGGAATGCACGACGACAGGTCTTTCAAAATGGCAGCCAACAAGAAATACAAAAATATCGTGATTTGCTGCGATCTATAAACTCATATCATGATTTTTAAATTACCAAAATCTATTAACATTGCTTCACATTATCAATCTGCACTTTTTGAATATAAGAAAAATGAGAAAATTGGGCTTCTTTTTTATTTTAAGCTATATTCTATTTTGCTTTATCGCATGCAAGGACAACGTAAAGAAAATGATAGATAATGGCGATTTTAAGTATTGGAAACTGGACAGTAGAAATTATCGTTATTATTATTATTTTGGTTCTGATGGAAAATGGAACATATTTGAAATTATAGACTCCTTTCAAGAATACAAAGGAGGAGGTGACATACTCCTAACCAAGTATTGGTATTTGAAAAATGACAGCGTAATCAATGTAGATGGAGGAGATCACAAGATTGTGAAATTGACACATAATAAATTGGTTTGGGAAAATGTACATGATTCAGACTCCTTTACCGCTGCCACCCAAAAAGAAATACCTCGAAGATTTTGGAAACGACAATGAACCTGTTTGTCGGAGTTCATTTATTGAGAAAGCTAATGGATGAGCAGAATATTAGATGAAAGTGAGATAAAAAAGGCAAAAGCCGTAAAAGTGCTTGGCGTAACTCCGGCCGACTGTCTCCATTAAGCTATTGTGATGAAAATAAATAACAACTTTTCAAACCTCTAAACACAATGAAAAAAATCAGATGGATTCTACTATTCTTGGCCGCAGCAGCATGCTTTTTCTATTATGACGTGAAGCGGTATTATGTGGGGCGGAGTTTTTTTGACTACAACCTGCTGCCAATGAACGCCAACACCCTTGCCGCCCGGTGGGGGCCGAAATACAAATGGCACTTCTATTTTATATATGATGATTATGATGGAACCATTTTTGGCTGGGATTCCCGGGCATACAAAAAGTCTGACTTTCAGAAGCATGGATATAAAGCTACCGATTATTTCGTTGTGGGCGACATCGTGGGCTATTACTATAATGACCGTCGGCTCATCATCGTATGCCTGGACGGGAAAGACAGCGTGAGGTGGGCCAGGCCCTATTTCTACAAGGACGATATTTGGTTTTTGGAAATCGACAAGCCGGACAAAGCGGAATTGTCCAAACTGAAGTATGTTGATACGAGTGATGTTTAAAGTCATCCTTTGAAGCTCCCGTTTCTATAAGAAAGCATGTCCATTCTCACCTGTCTAATATAAGCAGGAGCAGGGGATATAAATATTTCCACAATAGTATGAAAATCAAGTTCGACAGAATATCAGCCGGCACTCTGTGTTGCTATAATATCAACAGCCTCACATGGGAAAATGCGGGATACAGGCAAAAGCGTGGGTACAGGTTTACCTACGACAACCTCAACCGCATGACCAATGCCGTCTATGGAGAGCGTGATGACCTCAGCGACAAGGCAGGCCACTACAATGAGACGCTCAAATATGACACAAACGGCAATATCATGCGCTTGCAACGCAGAGGGCTGAAACAAGACGGACAACACGGCAATATTGACGATCTGCATCTTTCATACAATGGCAACCAGCCAATGGCGATCAAAGAGGATGCAGAGCCGATATTATATGAAGGGGCATTCGGGCTGAACGAAAAAGGGGAACATCGGCTCGCCTACAATGGCGATGGAGCCCTGCAATCGGATGAAACGCGCGGCATCGCCATGATTGAATACGATGCCGGCAACAATCCGCAACGAATCCAGTTCACCAACGGCAATGTGACAAAATATGTCTACACGCCCGACGGACGGAAGCTGCGCACCATACACCATACGGCCATGCCCAACATCAAAGTGGAGGTCGGACAAGTCCACCCGCTCACAGCCGGCGAAATCCTTAGCTCTGACTCCATTGACTATATGATGGGCGGAAAACTCATCACCCAAAATGGCAGGATAGACAAATACCTGTTTGAGGGCGGCTATTGTCAAGCTATCGGTGGCCAAACCCATCTTGCACGTCCCCCACTCATCTTGTGGGATGATGAGGATTCTAATCCTAGCCCATCCGATTATGAACAATGGCGGAAAACATTTGAATCTTGGGAAGCAGCCATGAAGGCGGAACGGGAAAGAGACCAATTTCTGTTTTACTATTATAATCGTGACCATCTGGGCAATATCCGCGAGGTGGTGGATGACAATGGAAACGTGGTTCAGGTGAACAACTACTATCCGTTCGGCTCTCCCTACTGCGACACGTCGGCTTCCAAGGCCCCGGAGCTGCAACCTTACAAGTATAACGGCAAAGAACTTGACCTGATGCACGGGCTGGACACCTACGATTATGGTGCACGCCAATACAATCCCGTCGTGCCTATATGGGACAGAGTGGATCCGCTCTGCGAGAAATACTATAACACCAGCCCGTATGCCTATTGTCACTATAATCCGGTGAACGCTGTGGATCCGGATGGAAGAGAATTACGACTTTTTCATGATGCGTATGAACTTGTGATAGGAACGTTGCCTATAGAAGAACGGGAGTTCATACAAATTAATGATAATGGGTTTATTAGAAAAGATATTTTGGCGAAAGCTGTAAACAGCGGTGTCGCAAGTCAGAATCTACAGTATTTAAATATGATAGTTCAGGACGAAAGAATTATTGATTATTATGGTTCTGTATCAGAAGCACGAGTGAGATACGATGCAAGCGGTAAGGGGAATTTCCAAAATACGATAATTAGATTTCAGGCACCGACAAGGGGGAGTGATGTTGATTTGTTAGTAGAAAGTGCCATTGCAGGCGGAAGTACTCTTCCAATAGATAAGTTGCGAGAAATATACATTAAGCAGGGACATTCCACGGAATACACCGTGCAAGGAAACTTGGGATTAACGGTGAGGCCGGCAGAGATGCAGGGCAAATATCCTAATTTGGGGCAACAAGCATTATCTAAAAATATAGAGGTATATACAAGTTCCGTTGGTACAACGAAACTTGATAGAATCCTAAATGCCGGGCATGAATTATATTCGCATGTTGCATTCTATTTGGAGGAAAAAGATGGGCGTCATGATGGAACAATGAATGATGCATTGAATATGCGTGAGAGCCAAGTAAGATATGACATATTAAGATATAATTGTAATTTGAAATAAAAGGAAACAAGATGCAGGAAAATAGAATTATTTGTTTGCTGATATGTGTATGCGTCTATTTGTTGAATAGTTGTACGGCATATAATGTGCTTTTAGAATTTGACAATAACCAAATCTTATTTTCTGATGACTTAAAGGAGTTTTATGCCAATAAGGTGTTAAGGGACACATTATCAACTATTATAGAAAAGAATTATTTTTGGCATAATGTTGAGTTTAAGTATAAAGAAAACTTAGAAGGTTCAGCATTATTAAAGTTCAAATATGATACTTCAAAGAAAAAAGTATGTTGTGTTGAATTGCTAAATCCATTGAAAGTGAAGCAGGTTGATAGGAACAATATACGAAATGTAAGAAGTGTGAATATACGATTGAAGGATTCTCAAATTCCTAAAAGCCGTTATTATGTTTTTGTCGTAAAAATCGACTTTCGTGATGTAAGGCGTGACTATAACCACTCTATTAAAGAGTGAGAAAAATCGAAATTCTGATGTATGAAAACCAGAGACAAACAATGGTATATTCACAATAATTATGTTGATTGAGCCAATTTTTCTACAACGGAGACGGCGCAAGGAAGATCTTACATGTGGATATCAATAAACAAATGAGACGATGAAAAGAGTTAAATGGATTTTGCTTTTCTTGGCCGCAGCAGCATGCTTTTTCTATTATGACGTGAAGCGGTATTATGTGGGGCGGAGTTTTTTTGACTACAACCTGCTGCCAATGAACGCCAACACCCTTGCCGCCCGGTGGGGGCCGAAATACAAATGGCACTTCTATTTTATATATGATGATTATGATGGAACCATTTTTGGCTGGGATTCCCGGGCATACAAAAAGTCTGACTTTCAGAAGCATGGATATAAAGCTACCGATTATTTCGTTGTGGGCGACATCGTGGGCTATTACTATAATGACCGTCGGCTCATCATCGTATGCCTGGACGGGAAAGACAGCGTGAGGTGGGCCAGGCCCTATTTCTACAAGGACGATATTTGGTTTTTAGAAATCGACAAGCCGGACAAAGCGGAATTGTCCAAATTAAAGTATGTTGACACGAGTGATGTTTAAAGTCAGCCTTTGAAACTCCTGTTTTTATAAGAAGGCATGTTCATTCTCACCTGCCCAATATAAGCAGGTGCGGGAGACAAAAAATCCACACTGGTATGAAAATCAAGTTCGACAGAATATCAGCCGACACTCTGTGTTACTATAATATCAGCAGTCTCACATGGGAAAATGCAGGATATAAGCAAAAGCGTGGATACAAGTTTACCTACGACCGCCTCAACCGCATGGCCAATGCCGCCTATGGAGAGCGTGATGACCTCAGCGACAAGGCAGGCCACTACAATGAGACGCTCAAATATGACACAAACGGCAATATCATGCGCTTGCAACGCAGAGGGCTGAAACAAGACGGACAACACGGCAATATTGACGATCTGCATCTTTCATACAATGGCAACCAGCCAATGGCGATCAAAGAGGATGCAGAGCCGATATTATATGAAGGGGCGTTCGGCTTGAACGAAAAAGGGGAACATCGGCTCGCCTACAATGGCAGTGGAGCCTTGCAATCGGATGAAACGCGCGGCATTGCCATGATTGTATACGATGACACTAACAATCCTCGACAAATTCAATTTACAAATGGCAACGTGACCGAATATGTCTACACACCCAGCGGGCAAAAACTACGTACCATACATTACACTGCCGTACCTAACATCAAGGTAGAGATTGGGCAAGTTCATTCGCTCACAGCCGATGAAATTCTTTACTCTGACTCCATTGATTATATGATGGGAGGGAAACTCATCACCAAAAATGGTAGGATAGACAAATACCTGTTTGAGGGTGGCTATTGCCAAGCTATTGGTAGTCAAACTCTTCTTCCGCGCCCTCCCTTTCCTGTGGGGGATGACGAGACAGTTGATCCTTCTGCTTATGAACAATGGCGGAAAACATTTGAATCTTGGGAAGCAGCCATGAAGGCGGAACGGGAAAGAGACCAATTTCTGTTTTACTATTATAATCGTGACCATCTGGGCAATATCCGCGAGGTGGTGGATGACAATGGAAACGTGGTTCAGGTGAACAACTACTATCCGTTCGGCTCTCCCTACTGCGACACGTCGGCTTCCAAGGCCCCGGAGCTGCAACCTTACAAGTATAACGGCAAAGAACTTGACCTGATGCACGGTCTGAACACTTACAACTATGGTGCACGCCAATACAACCCCGTCGTGCCTATATAGGACAGAGTGGATCCGCTCTGCGAGAAATACTATAACACCAGCCCGTATGTTTACTGCGGGAATAATCCGGTGAATGCTGTGGATTTCGACGGAAAGGATGTTTATTATACGCAAGATGGCAAATTTGCCTTTCAGAACATAGCATCTACAGATAACATATACATCATATCACGATATGAATATGGAAAGACATTAGAAAACGGAAACAAGCTTGTTTCCATTTGGGATAAAACGCCTTTTGCGGAGGCCACTCTTACGGCTGAAGCTTATTCAAATCTTTTTACAAACGAATTAAGCCGGTTAGGATATGACGTGAATAAGTTGAATGAAGGAAAAGTTTCGGTTAATGTTCTTGAACATGACTATGATGGACAGCAAACTAATGATTTTATAATTGGAGACAGTTACAACGTCCATGGTAATTATACAACATTTGATCCATTAAAAGAAGCAGGGCCAGCATTTGCAGAAACAAACAGTCGAAACTTTGGAGAAAAATTCGAACTATGCGTAAACATTTATCCATTAGGGTATGAACAAAAATTAGCATTCAACACAGAATCTAATATAAAAAACATGTTAGGAATTCATGAGTTTCACTGTCATGGGGAAAAAAGATGGCATGATGAAAGACATGCTGAAATTCTACAAATGCAAATGGAAGATCCATCTTGGCAAAAGACAACAGAATATTTCAAAGGGATTTATTTTAAACTAAAAAAATTATCAAATGAATATCGGTAGAATTAAAGTTGTTCTTGGTCTATGCACCCTTTTGCTGTGCATAGCATGCAAAGACTATCGAGCCATTGAATTTAACCTGTGTGGTGTAGATGCTTACTATTCAATTGTTACTAAACAATACTATAAGAATGGCAATTTTCTACGTTTAGGATTCGTAGCCAAGAAAGACTGGAGCCCAAGCCATTCTGATACCCTGCTGCGGTTTGAAAATACAAGCCACTTGTCACGTTTTGTGGTCAACTACAAGGATAGTCTGCTTTGTATAAATCCACAAGTGAGCCTATGGCACGTGTCGAATGGTAAGGAGCCCCATGTGTTCTTCTCTTTATCCATAAGGGGAGAAGACTTGAGACGAAGGCACATCGTGTCGTTGAAACCATCGGAAATAGTGAAAGGGCTGTCTATAGACGAATGCAGCTTTGTCACGGACACAGGGGAAAAAGTTGTTTTTCAATTCAAGATGTCCAACGATGTGTATGACCATGTGCGCAGAATGAGACCGTCTAAGGATTATATACTGAAATATGACAGGCGGAATCATGTGATGTACAGATATTGGGTGAGCGAGCTGGTTCACGTGCGCCGTAAAACCGATATAAGATAAATTCCCCTAAACACCACGAAACAATGAAAAAAATCAAATGGATTCTACTATTCTTGGCCGCAGCATCGTTCTTTTTCTATTATGACGTGAAGCGGTATTATGTGGGGCGGAGTTTTTTTGACTACAACCTGCTGCCAATGAACGCCAACACCCTTGCCGCCCGGTGGGGGCCGAAATACAAATGGCACTTCTATTTTATATATGATGATTATGATGGAACCATTTTTGGCTGGGATTCCCGGGCATACAAAAAGTCTGACTTTCAGAAGCATGGATATAAAGCTACCGATTATTTCGTTGTGGGCGACATCGTGGGCTATTACTATAATGACCGTCGGCTCATCATCGTATGCCTGGACGAGAAAGACAGCGTGAGGTGGGTCAGGCCCTATTTCTACAAAGATGATGTTTGGTTTTTAGAAATCGACAAGCCGGACAAAGCGGAATTGTCCAAATCAAAGTATGTTGACACGAGTGAAGTTTAAAGTTATCCTTTGAAGCCCCTGTTTTTATAAGAAGGCATGTTCATTCTCACCTGCCCAATATAAGCAGGTGCAGGGGATATAAATATTTCCACAATAGTATAAAAATCAAGTTCGACAGAATAATGGAAATATCATACATTCGCAACGCAGGAGGATGAAACAAAACGGACAATACGGAAATATTGGCAATCGGCATCTTGCATACAATGGTAACCAACCAATGGTGCTCAAAGAAGATGCAGAGCCAATATTATAGGAAGGGGCGTTCGGCCTGAACGAAAAAGGGGAACGCGTGCCGCACTTTTCTTTAATCAATATAATCATTCATGGATATAACAAGGGATGAATTGATTAAAATGAATCCTTTACTTAAAGGCCAATTTTACAAAATGCAAAAAGAATATGAGCAAAACTATTAAAATAATCATTCTTGCATGGGGCATTTTGGTTGTCTCTGCTTGTCAACGGCAAAATAAGCGTATAGGGTATTTCCCCTCCGTTGGCATAAAAGCTCTTAGTGTAGATTATGAGGGAGATACTATTATGGTCTTAAAAAAGTTTTATGGAAATAATAATCCTGAGAAAATAGCAACATTCATTAAAGGCTATGGAGGATATTATTCAGATGATTTCGGACAACATTGCTTAATGATGTCGTGCATAAAAGAGCTGGATACGACTTACACTATCCCTAATAGCCTTACCAGATATTACAAGGTTGTCATCAAGAAAGAAAGTGACTCGCTGTACTCCACCTCCATCTATCAAACCATCATCAACACATACCTTCAACTACGATTGTTTTACAACGGAAGCTATGTAATACAGTCAATTCAATATAGGGACAAAGCCATCAAATACACACCTGAGAATGCAATTAAAGACGAGAAGGATAGCGGTCTCGACGGGTAAAATTGATAGAGACAGTCTAGCTTCTCCCAATCTGACAAAAAAGCAAACTAATAAAAAAGTAAAAGGTCATGAAGAATAAAATACGAAATTGGCTTTTGAGTTTTCCTCTATTAGTTTTGGCCGGATGCCAAAAGCATCAGTCACAAACTGCTGTGTTTATTCCTTTAAGTGGTGTAAAAGCTTACTACATAGAAAACAGAAATGATACGATTGATATTTTTCAAGTCTCTCATCAAAACGGCGTTTATCATCTTGCTTGGAAGATTTATAAAGAGGAAAGAGCATATTACATCAACCTTTTGGGCAAGAAAGAGCTATTCATGTCTGCTTCCATACCTGCTGATTCTCTATATACCACCATTTCTGAAAAGCCTTTTTACAAGATTGATATCAGGAAGGTGGAACATAATTTATATTCATCCACAATTTACATGGCGGATAGCATATATGGATTGTATATAGGGTTACACTTAGTTTATAACAAAAAATATGAAGTACAATACGTAGAAAATTGGCCCTCTTATGTGACATATACCAAAGAGTAGGGGCTGATGGGGTATATTAACACAAGAGAAGAACCGCATGCACGGTCTTTACTAGTATGACTATCGCCACCGCAAAGATAGCTGAAAAACAGCGAGAAGAACTGAATGGCTTCCACTATGCCCCTGTACGGATTGGACGAGTCCCCCCTCAAATCCCCAAGTTGGAAAAACGTCCATTACGTTACAAAATCCTCTAAAAGGCATGATGTTCTCGCGTTTTATTGCTATCTTTGCCATGTCAGATAAATTGCCTGTCTTTCATTTGCAGCATTAGGATAGGGGAAAAATCTGACATACTTAAACGCTTGTAGAACTTTGATAGAAGACATACTGTGTTTTGGGAGCCCAGAAAGGGATTGCTACTACCCAATGGTATAAAACAATCGCCAGCTATCAGACTAGAACCTGAATTTGACCATGCCCTGAATGACTTGAAAAGCCATAAGGAGCATGTTGACAGAGCAAACACTCCAGACGATCAATTTGAGAACAAGGAGGAACGCAGAGTCATAACAGGTAGTGAGAGTAAAACTGCAAGAAAATTAAACCAAGGAATAAGAACGAACCATAAAGGGAAAACTTATCCGGTAAAAGATCCTAGATTCACTGAGTGATATGAGAAACTTTATTGCTATAATTATAATACTTACAATTTGCTGCTGTAAGACAAATCACCCCAAAGAAGATACAGAAGCTGTATTTTCTCCGGGGTTAGTGGAATGCAATCTCTTAAATATGGAGATAGTAGATTCTATTAAGAAGCCTGATAGTACGAATGAAATACCATCAAGTGATTATTTCTTTCTGTCTGCTCTTTTTTCCGACCTAAAGATAGAGGCAACAAATGATGCAAAGCCTCCATTCATTTTTATCAAATTTAATTCTATCCAATATATACTTGGGAAAAACAGAGTGATTGAAACCGAAAATAAAAAATTTATTATATCTGAATTTGATGATTACAAAATAAAATGTATAATACACTTTTACAACTTTATTGATAAAGAAAGTTTAGAACTCCTACCGGAAATAAAACGGTTCGGCATGCCTGCCGATTACCAATTCATCCCATCAGTCCCTCACAAGCCTACCAGGCCGTTTGTGAAGATAGTTCTTCAAGAACAATCGTGTACAACAAATAAAGAATTGCTGCAATAATCTTGAAAAGAAAATGAAAAAAAATACACGTAAATATCTTGTGACATTACCACTATTCATTTTACTTTTGTTATGGTTCAATGACCTTTCGTCATATAGCAGAAGAATTGGCAATACTGGTTTCTATCTTGTTGAGACAATGGCCATGTCAAAAGATGGCAAACCGTTAGCGGGTTTGTATTATAAAACCCCATTTGGATACAAAGGTGTGGAGATGCCGGGATTTCCAAAAGCTATTTTATGGAATGACAAGTATCTCATTTCTAAAAATTATGACGGAAACAGTTTGAAGTTCTCTTCGTATGTTATAATCAATCTGAATAGTGTTAATGCATCAGATGGAAATATTGAAGACATCCATATTTTTATAACAGAAGCTGATTATTACACTTATTTACAACAAACAGGATTATCGGAATCAAATATGAATCAAACAGATAATCATATAGCATGGTGGGAGGTGATCCTTTAAGAATCATAGGGCGTTGGCATTATTCTGATAATTAATAATCTTCTATCATGAGAAAGCTATATTTACCATTACTTATTAGTATTCCTATGGTATTGATGAGTTGCCGTAATGAAACGGTTGTCAAAGAAGAATTGGAAACATTTGATTCCTTAGTAATCAGAGGCAATCTCTATGGAAACGTTAAGGGGATGAAAATTACAAGTCATAGAACCAATATTATAATTGGTGACACTATCTTGTACATTATTCGCAATAGAAAAAAAATCGGAGAGAAGTATCAAATGATAACTAAGAATTGCAAATATTCTCCTTTTTTTAAAGTGGCTTCGAAGTATAAACTGTCATTTTATGAAGGGAATAAATGCCAGCAATTTAATCTTAACCAAGAGTTTATCAATTATGAAGGTACATTCTATAAATGCAAGTATAATATGGAAAAGGAAATTGATGCAATGATAGAAGCAGAAAATGGAAAACTTCAAAAATAACAAGAGGAAAAACTCTGCAAAGACAGTGAATTGTTATGATGTTCACATTTCTGTACCCCTACCGCTCTAAGAGCCCCTTGCTCCACGAACCGCGCGGCATCGTCATGATAGAATACGATGGTGCCAATAATCTGCGGCGAATCCAGTCTACCGACGGCAATGTGACCGAATAGGTCTACACACCCAGCGGAGAGAAACTGCGCGTCATACACTATACTGACATGCCCGCCGGCGAGATGAAAACAAGACCATTTCCATCCGTTAATTCGTGATGACACGCTTTACACAAGCTCCACAGTCTTACATGATGGGGAAAGCAGACAGCAAGAAACGGGAAAATAAATATTCTGTCATGAAAAACTATTTTTACTATTATTTCTCTTTCTGGCTTTACATTCATGCACCTTGGAACATAAAAGGGGCAAGGGGGAGCATGTAAATGCCCCGCATGTAGAACCGAAAGACTCCGACACCAAACCGAAAGCTGAAAAAGAGCGGATATTTTATCAAGTAAAGAACATCCCACCCAAATCTGAATTTAAGAAATACAATTATTTCGACGAATTCACCATGAGGGGACGGAACAACAAGATTTTTACACAAAAGGCCTACGTGTGTAAAAAGGGGAAGCATATATTTGTATACATGTCGGACAATCCCGACAGCATCATAACCTATACCCGCTATAAGGATTTCTGGACTAACACGATAGTCCGGGAATGGGATACCAAGGAAGATTGCTTGATAAAAGACGGTATAGACCTACCGGCCCGATGCTATGACAGATTGATTAAAGGCGGAAAAATATATGAATTGAGAACTGCATATATCGAATCGAAGGTAACTATTCAGCGATAATGAACGTTGAATATCAAGAACTTATAAACGTGATATTGCGAAAAAAGGCTCAAAATGACATTCTTTACCAAAATTTGTATGTGTCTGTTTATGTAACTTCTTGATAATCAATAGTGGTTTATACACCTTATCGCTGAATAGTTACTAAATATTATAGGGATACAGAGGGTAAAGTGGAGCATGGAGGCAATAGAAGCGGAATAATCCCGTAGTGTCTATTGAGATGAATAGCAAGGAGATTTGGAAACGAAGGTGGAATGCCGTACCTTTCCAACCGTAATTCGGGCACTGGCTCCCGAGCAAGGGTACATAGATAAAACCAAAAGTTCGACCTTGCAGAGCCTCTATGAAAACTGACTTGGGGGGAGGGAGTGCCTTTCTTTTTCAGGAGCTAAAGCAGTCATCGTAAGGCAGAGAAGTAAAAGACAACAGCTTATAATGGAATTTGCTGATAGAAGTTCGTCCTTTCAAGGCGTTTTCTATCAGCAAATTCGGCTAACACTCGCGATGCAACGCGCATCGCTGCTTCTATCTCCCCAACCAAACTTCGGGATTAAGCTTGGCCGTCTCCTTACGGAGTTGAAATTGCAGGATGTTGTCGCTGCCCACGGTGCCCAGTCCTTGGCGGGTGCTCACTTTCTGGCCTCTATGCACACTGACGGATTTCAGGTTGGCATAAACGGAGATGTAGACACCATGGCGCACCATCACCACCCAAGAGCCTCCGAAACCTAACACGGCGCTCACCTCACCGTCGTAGATGGCTCGGGCACTTGCCCCGGCACTGCCGAGAATGTTGATGCCCTTATTGTCGAGTGTGACACCGGGCAGCCCCTCCACCGAATGTTGGCCGAAATGGCTCACTACACGATAGTTTCCCGTGATGGGCATGGGCAATCGGCCACGATTGGCCTCAAAGCCGTTGTTCATCATACGGTCTACCGTGGTCAGCGTGGCAGCCTCATGGGCTTCTTCCCTGGCCTCGGCAATGGCAGCCTCATTGCGCTTTTTCTCCGCTTCCGCCTTGCGCTCGGTAGCCACACGGGCGGCTTCGGCTTCGCGGGCGGCCTGTTCGGCTCTTGCCCGCCTTTCGGCAGCACTGCGAGCCGCAGCTTCCGCAGCCTCCCGTTTGCGCGCCTCGGCAGCGGCAGCCTGCGCTTTGCGGGCCTCTTCAGCAGCCTTGGCCGCAGCCTCGGCCTCGGCCTTCAATCGGGCTTCGCGCTCTTTGGCCTCTTGGATGCGACGGGCATTTTCTCTTGCAGCAGCTTCGGCCGCGGCCTTGCGGCGTGCTAACTCTTCGGCACGCTTCTTGGCAGCAGCCTCAGCAGCGGCCTTGCGACGGGCCTCAGCAGCGGCACGCGCACGTGCCTTGGCTACCTCTTCGGCAATGAGCCGGTCGATCTGTGCATTGAGTGCAGCGTCTTTCTGGCGTTGCTGGGCTATGATGCTCTGAATGGTACGCTGTTGTTTCTGCAAGCCCTGCACCACATTCTGCTGCTCGGCCTTCTTGTTTTCAAGGTTTGACTTCTCTTGTCTACCTTTATATAATAAAGAGTTCTTGGCACCCTTCACCCGTTTCAGTTCTTCGTGCTTGCCAGTCACCTGCGACTGCTTGGCCTTCACCAGTTCGCCTTGTGCCTTCTGATAGCCGGCATACTGGCGAATGAAACGCATCCGGCGATACATCTGGGCGAAATTGTCGGCACTAAACACAAACATCAACTTTTCCTGCACCGAATGGTGGCGCGACATGTAGCGCAGCGAACGGATATATTTGGCCTTGCGGTCTTCGAGTTGCTGCTCAAGGGTTTGGAGCTGGCTTTTCAAAATACCGATGTTCCCATTGATGTGTACGATGTCCCGCTGTATGCCCTCAATGCTCTTCTGACTTTGGTCTATCTCAGAATTGATGACAAGCAAGTCCTGCAACCGTTTCTTCACATCCTCTTGGTTGGCCCTGAGTGCCTGCTCCTGTTCCTTGATTTTCTTCTGGATGGCAGCCCGTTGCCCTTCCAGTCCACGGATGGAAGAATTGGAATAGCGAGGACGATTGCGGGTGGTGGAGGCCTGCTGCTTGGAGGCGGGAGTCGATTGCCGGTTGCCGGAAGTCTTCGTTCTGGCAGTTGCAGCCCGTTGAGGCTTAGCCTCCGTACCTTTACGCTTACCGGAAGCTGGAGTGGAAGTCTTTTTGCGAACAGGAGTCTGTGTCGTTCGTGCTTTCTCCCTATGATTGGAATTCTTTTTCTGCGCAAAGGGAGTAAGGACGAATGAGAGAACGAGGAGCGTGGTGAGTAGTCTTTTCATTTACATTTTCATCAATTTACCCAATACGTCTTTCGGAGCCACTTTCTTGTATTTTGCCGACACTTGTGTCTGTGCCTCCCAATTGGCATCGGTCGTCACTTCGTCCATTTCGAGGGTGACGGTGGCCTGTTTGTTTTCCCGGGTGGCCGTGGTGGCCAAGCGGAACTGCTGATAGGCGGGGAACATCTTGACGCCCACGCTCTTGAAGTTGCCATAGTCCCAATCAAGCGTAGACCTGCCATACTGCGAACTGTCATACGTGATATGGGCCTTCTCTATCTGACCGGACACACGGTTGGCATCCCATCTGTAAAGCATCTTGCCGTTACGGTAGCTCACGGGCAATGTCTGCGCCATGGAAGTCAGATCCACCTCAAACTTTTTCAGGTCTGACTCGGCCACCTTCTGATTACCCGGCAACAGCAGCTGGTTCCAGAAAAGCGCTTGGAGGGAATAGAACGTGATGCCCTGCTGTTGCAGGAAATCCACCTCCGAATAGCCGGCCTTGATGTATTCCTTGTGCAAACGGTCTATCACAAGCACATAGTCGGGCGTGAACTCAAGCCGCCCTACCTCCGTACCCAGTAAAGGGATGAAAAGTTGAATGCGAATCACCTCATCCTTGCGCATGTGAAGGGAGCCCGGCACCGTGACATCCTTGTCACCAGCCTGCAGACTGAACGACATGCTTCCAACAATGTTCTTGGCATAAATCTGGTTGTCGGAAACTTTTTGTACGAAAGACAAAGCGGTGGTAACAGGCTGTTGGGAAATCACGGCCGACGATTGGGACAGGTTACCCCCGTCTTTCACCACAGCCTTTTTGCCGGCACACGAAGCCAGCCCTATCAGCGCACAGAGTGCAACGGTCTTTATGATTGTTCTTTTCATTCTTTGATATATTTCTTTTGTTTGATTTTCTTAGGCAGCACGGCACTTTTACTTCCGGCCTTCAACGCCTTTTCCCAATATTCGAGTGCTTGAGGCATGTCGCCCCGCATGGCACTGATGTCACCTGCATGTTCGTAGTAGACATCGGAGACATCGGTGGAGTCGAGGTTCTGGAAGGCCTGATCGATATAGATTTTCGCCTCCTCATAACGGCCCTCCATGAAGAGAATCCAAGCGTAGGTGTCAAGATAGGTCGCATTTTTAGGTTCGGCCTTGATAGTCTTATAGCTCATCTGCTCGGCTTTCGGGAGTTCCTGATTGCGCACACTCAGATAGTAGGCATAGTTGTTGAGGCAAGCTATGTTGTCGCTCTTCCACTGGAGGCAACTGTCGTAGGCAGCAAAAGCCTCCTCAGTACGTCCCTTTTGGTTAAGAATGTCGCCCATCAACGCATAGAAATCAGACACAAACTCCGGATTGCTGTTGCTCTTGATTTGCGAAACACCCCTGCGAAAAGCGTCAAGCGCAGCATCGGTCTGCTCTTTCTGGTAATAGGCCATGCCCATAAAGTAATAGAATGCCATTTCGTCGGGATTGTATTGCTGGGCCGGACGGCACATCGCGATAACCCCATCATAGTTTTTCTTGGCCCAAAGTGCCTGTATCAACTGCAAACGGGCACCGGCATTGTCGGGAGCTATATCAAGCACATGCCGGAAAGCCTGCATAACAGAATCCTCGGGCATCTTCTTGAGTGACATATAGGCGGCTTTCAGCTCTGCCATGTCGGCATTGGACTGCGGCAAAGCCAAAACGCGGTTGAACACGGCCAGCACCTCGGTGGAATCGCCCCCGGAGGTCTCGTTCTTGTGAATGAGCTGCCGCATGAGTGTGGTCTTAGTGGCCATCTCTGTCTTGGGATTGAGGAGCATACGGTCAAGCAACCGGTCGGCAAGCCCCTCCTGCCCGATGGCATTATAATAGTCGTAGAGTGACGACTGGGCGTAGGCATTTTCCGGTTCTTCCTTCAACACTCCCATAAAGTATTTATAAGCCTCCTTCTGCCTTTCGTTCTGCATGAGCCAGTTGCCGAGCATCACCTGATAGTTCAAGTCGAGCGGATGATTGTCCACAAGCGACTTGAGTGCACGGTAGGCTGCCTTCTTGTCGCCTGCCATGTCATACACCTGCATCTTGGCCAGCGTGAGCTGTTCGCTCTCCCCCTGGGCCGTTTCCAAGCGGTTGAGCGTCTCTATCACCTTCACAGGCTGCTTCTGTTGCTGGTAGAGTTGGCTGAGCATCTGCAAGACTTCTGTGTTGTCGTGGTTGTGGGCATAAAGATTTTCGTAGGCCTCTATCGCTTTGGGATAGTTGCCGGATCCAATGTAGTGTTGTGCCACACGCTCCATGTAGGCGGTGTTGTCGGGATTCAACTCGGCGGCCTTGAGCAGATAGGCCAACGCCGTGGAATCGTTTTTCATCGAAGAATAGTACATGGCCAGATAATAATACACTTCCGCAGCCTTCGGATCAATGTTCCGGGCATGCTGAAAGAGATCGAAGGCGGCGTCATGCCGGCCCGCACTCAACTGCCGTGCCGCTTCCAAAAAGAAGTAGTCAAACCGCCTACGAGCATCAACCGACAAACTGTCTTGCTCTGTCTTTACAGGCACAACGCCTCTCTTATGCCGCCCCGAAGAAGGCAATGCCAAGGTCAGGATCGGCACTAACAAGCACAGGATAACGATATATTGCACCTTTATCTTCAACACGATGTTTTTCCTTTCTGTTCCCATTTTTCATTTCATGCCCGTATGCCCGTAGCCTCCGGCTCCGCGCTCGGTCTCATCGAGTCCATCAACTGCGATGAGTTCACCCTGTTCGTGACGAGCTATAACCATTTGGGCAATACGCTCACCGTCGTTAACCACAAATTCGTCAGTGGAGAAATTCACGAGCAGCACCATCACTTCCCCACGATAGTCGGCATCCACCGTGCCCGGCGTGTTGAGCACAGTGACACCATGCTTCAAGGCCAAGCCGCTGCGCGGACGCACTTGACCCTCATAACCTGCCGGAAGGGCAATGTACAGCCCCGTCGGGATGAGCCGCCGCTCCATCGGACGAAGCGTTACGGGAGCCGAGAGGTTGGCCCTCAAATCCATACCGGCACTCTGCGCCGTGGCATAAGTAGGCAAGGGATGATGGCCTTTATTGACTACCTTTATCTGAATCATGACAGTTGGCTTTCTATTATAAATAATGTGCAAAAATAATCATTTCCAATCACATAAGTGAATATTTCATTGGAAAAAGGGCTGTTTTTAGCCAATTTTAATTACTTTTGCCCTATGAAATGGCAACAACTGATATCCAACATGCGTCTCGGACAGGAGCACCGCCACCCGTTGAGACACGACGACCGCTCTGAATTCAAGCGCGACTACGACCGTCTCATCTTCTCCGCGCCGTTCCGCAGACTCCAAAACAAGACCCAAGTGTTCCCGCTCCCGGGCTCCATCTTCGTACACAACAGGCTCACCCATAGCTTGGAGGTGGCCAGTGTGGGCATGTCGCTCGGTACCGACGTGGCCCGAAAACTCAAGACACTCCACCCCGAACTCACGGGAACGCTCTTCGAAGAGATTGGCACCATCGTGTCGGCGGCTTGTCTGGCCCACGACTTGGGAAATCCACCATTTGGGCACTCCGGCGAAAAGGCCATACAGACGTTCTTCACCGAGGGCGAGGGCAACTATCTGCACCAACAGCTGAGTCCGGAGTTCTGGGATGATCTCACCCACTTCGAGGGCAACGCCAACGCATTCCGCCTGCTCACCCACCGCTTTAAGGGCCGTCGTGAGGGTGGATTCGTCATGACCTACTCCATGTTGGCCAGTATCGTGAAATATCCGTTCGCCAGCAGTCTGGCCGGCAGTCACGGAAAATTCGGCTTCTTCGTATCGGAGACAGAGAGCTACCAAAAGATTGCCAACGAACTGGGCATCACCCGTAAATCGGGGAAGGGCGAACCGCTCTGCTATGCCCGCCATCCGCTGGTGTATCTTGTGGAAGCTGCCGACGACATCTGCTACGAAATCATGGACATCGAGGATGCCCACAAGCTCAAAATCCTGTCGTTTGAAGAAACGAAAGAACTGCTTTTGGGATTTTTCGACGACGGGGAGAAGGACGAGATATGCCGGCGCATGGAAGAAGAACATGTGACCGACCTCAACGAGCGGGTGGTCTATATGCGGGCTTGTGCCATTGGCAAACTTGAACATGACTGCGTGGATGTTTTCGTGGCACACGAGCAGGATATCCTCGACGGCACCTTCGAGAAGAGTCTGATAAAGCATCTGCCCCAACGGGAGCTTGATGCATATAAACGCTGCGCGGAAATTTCTCGGCAAAAGATTTATCTCAGCAAACCCGTCCTTGACATCGAACTGTCGGGTTACAAAATCATGGAAACGCTGATGAGTGTCTTTATCGAAGCTGCCGTAAACCCCGAACGATTCCACAGCCAACAGCTCATACGGCGCGTAAGCAGCCAGTACGACATTTCCGGAGACCAACTGGAAACGCGCATTATGGCTGTCATCGACTACATCAGCGGCATGACCGACATCTACGCGCTTGACATCTATCAGAAAATCAACGGCATCAGTCTGCCGATCGTATAAACCACCCTCCCTATCACACTTCGCCGCCCGGCTTGTCTCGCTGAGACAAGCCGGGCGGCGTTTTCATTTTCCAACCTTTATCGGTTGATATGGATCCGCAAACCCATGTTGAGGCTGAAGTTGGCAGGGCGTTCCTTGTAGATATTCTCCACACCGCTCCCGTTATTAAAGTGGTAGCTTACGCCGGGTTCTACGTAGGCACCGATCTCTCCACCTATCCTGTATTCTGCTCCGACAGCCGCCCTGACAGAAAATTGCGGCCTCCCCTCCTTCACGCTACCAGTGGAGACTCCGGCATCATTATCGCCCTTTGCACTTCTGCCAAGTTCCCCTTTGACCAGCTTTTCCACTTCTCCTCCTGCAACTGCATAGAGATTAAGTCCTTTGATTTTCAACACACTGTAGCTCACGGCAACGGGCACGCCCACATAGTGCAGCCGCTGTTCGGCCACGCTCGCTTCTGCCTCCTTGACATAGGAAAACTTAGAAGAAAGATAGCTATAAGTCACTCCTGCTTGAACGCCCCACCGCCCATCGATGCTGTATCTTACCGATACTCCAAACTTGACCGGCTGACGATGTTTGGTCTCAGTTCTCACCTCGTCGGAACCCGTAATATCCTTCCGCGTATTGCCCCCAGAAAACTCTCTGTCGTAGTCGCCTATCGGTTCTGCCGAGGCCAACAAGATGCCTTGGGCACCATTGGAAGTCCCTACAGAACCACCATAAGCAGTGCTGACACAAAACCTCGAACCTCCGGTTTCTCCTCCGAATCTTCTCCGGTTTTCTTCCGGCTCCGCCCATTCGCGGGGCTTTCTCGTATCCATTCCGGGCTTCGTCGCGCTGTTGGTTTTCGGAGTAGCACTGTCATTTCCCCTTTTTCCGCCTTCAGTTTCCGTCCGTCCATCCGGAGAGACAGCCACCTGTGTTCCCTCACCAGCATTAGGACCCGCGACGGCAACTCTCTTTTCCGACCTTTCCGGTTCACCTTTGCGGGCTACAAACGAGGCAAGAAGCCTGCCCGAAGACACCGCCGGGAGTTGCAAAGTGTGGTCTTCCGTCTGCCCACTCTTAAAGGAATGACCGGCAGACTCCGCCCCACCACTTTCACTCGGTTGCCTTGCAAGCTGATGGGTGTCGGGCTGTTGTTGCTCCAACAGCTGCCACAAGCACACTCCACAGACCAGAACGGCAGCCACCGATGCGGCCCGCCGGCCCCACATCGGAATCGTCTTTGCCTTTTGCCGTTGCGCGGACAAGGGGGCAATGCCCCGGCGCTTCATCTCCGCCTTCACATCGTCAAGAAGGCCTTCCGGCGCCTTTGCCCCGCCCCCATCCAGTATCCGGGCGCGCAACTTGTCGAGCCATGGTTCTTTCATCGCCGTTCCTCCCATATTTGTTGTTCTTTTATCATTTTGGCAAGCATGTTTTTAGCCCTGTGAAATTGTGATGCCGAGGTGTCGGCCTTAATATTGAGGAGCTGTGCTATCTCCTTATGGCTTTTCCCTTCAATCGCAAACAGATTGAACACAGCCCTGTAGCCCGATGGCAATCTAAGTATCAGCTCTGTTATCTGCGAGACAGACAAGCCGTCCACTTCAGGCTCCTCCTCATGCAAAGCGGGCGGTTCAACCTCCCAATCCACCCACATTGAGGCCTCATTGTCTCTCAGAAAATGGAGTGCCTCGTTGATGGCGACCCTCGTCACCCACGCTTTCAGCGAACCTTTGCCTCTATACTCAAACGTGGCAATCTTCGTGAAAATCTTGATGAAACACTCCTGCAAGACATCATGCAAATCTTCTTTGTTCTGGACATACCTTGAGCATACTCCTGCCAGATAATCAGCATATTCGCTGTAGAGTTCATCCATTGCACGAGCGTCACCCTTGCCAAAAAGACCGATCAACCGTTGCTCTCTGTTGTCTCCAAACAAATTCATCTATACCGCTGCCCGCTATTCACCGCATCATTTTCGTGTGCGATACTTGAACTTTACACTCTTCTCTCCGCTGAAAGACCGCCATTTCAGGGTCAGGTAGACCTCCTTGCCTCCCGTGTCGGGCAAGTCACTCAAGCGGAAAGCGATAAGGCCATCCTGCACTCTGTTTTTGAAATCGCCCGCAGCATTGTGGTACAGCCTCACCTCGTATGGCTTGTCGGTCTTGACCAGATTGACAATGTGCGTCCTCATGCCACCGAAATAGGTTCTGAAGCGCAGCGTCAGATAGCCATCTTCCACGACCGTTGTCCAATCTCTCACAATTTCGACAGGATCGGTGCCGTAGGTGGCATCGTTTTTGTCGCCAAGATTCGGAGCCATAGCCTTCGTCCGGATAGAGTCTATCCAGTTGACATAGGCACTCTTGGAGTAATGCCCCGACTGCCCTTCGCCTATCTTGAAATTGGCCAGGGCCCTCACCTCCTTATTGCCGTAGGGCGAGGTCTTCATGTTGGTGGGAAGAATGGTCGTGGAGTCGTCCAGCTGCATGAAGAATGTGCCGTCGGCGGGATTGGTCTTCAGTGTGACCAGAGCATTGGGATAGTTGACTGCATTGTCGTCATCGTCGTCCAAACAAGACTGAAAACTCATCGTGGCCAGCATCGTGGCCATCACCATGAAAATCATTTTAACCCGTTTCATACGCTTTGATATTTTAGTTTCTATACATTAAATACAGCAGTTGCCAAAATCTTGCCTGCCGGATGGGACTATTATGCGGACCAAGGCTAAAAAACCGCAAAATGCCCTAAAAGGAGAAGTCCGGTTCTTCGGGCCGTATGGTCGAAAAACCGGACACACCTGCGGCCCAAGAAATCCGCACCCGGACTTCCCTACACAGGGCCGGGATTCAGGGTTATTTCACTGTGACTGTGATGGTGCCGGCGGTCTTGTTCTTGTCGATCACGGTGACGGTGGTGCTTCCGGCCTTTACGCCTTTGACGGTCACTTTGGCATCTTTCACACTGACAGTGGCTATCTTGCTGTCTTTCACCGTGGCGGTGTAGGGCGCAGTGCCCGACTTAACCATCACCACCTCCTCTTTGCCGATGCCCACTGTGACAGTCATCTTGTCAAAAGACAAAGGAGCTACGACCGTGAAGGGGATGCTCCCCGTCTGCTTGTTCTTGTCGGTCACCATGATGGTGCCCTTGCCGGCCTTCACACCGGTGACGGTCATCATGTTTTTATCGACCTTGACGGTGGCCAGTTTATCGTCGCTCGACTTTGCCGTGAAGGGCTGTGTGCCGGAAGTGATCTTAACGGTAGCAGTTGCTCCCTGAGCCACTTCCACCTTGGCGGCACTGAATCGCAGTCCGGGATTGTTGTCGTCATCCTTACTGCAAGAAGCCAACACTACTGAACCAAGGCAGCAGGCTGCCAACACCATTGATTTAAAAACATTTTTAGTTTCCATTGTCATTGTCTTTTAATTGTTTAAATTATGCTTATTAACTCGAAAATCTATATCAATTTGCATATTAAATACACCAACAACGAAATCTTGCCTACGAAAAGCAGAAAATATGTTAAAGCCGTTTCGTTTCCCGATTGCAACACATTCCGCCTCGCGACAGGCTGTCCGGGGAGTGGTGCAAAGCCACTGCACGGCCCGCGCATGGCTCTCGCACCACTCGTGCATGGGCCCTGCACGGATGGTGCAAGGGCCATGCACCAATTCAACACTGCCCAAACGGCCGCCCGGAGGAGTCTCCAAGCGGCCGCAGAACCTTTGAAAAGGCAGGACAGGTCAAGCCAAAGCAGCTTTCACGTCGGCTACGGCGAGCAACGAATGGCCCAAACCGGTGAGCGACGGGGAATACAACCGGCCGAATGTCAAACGGCAAAATTACGCTTACTTATTACTACTACGGCTGTCTCTTTACCGCCTCTTCAATTACCCCTTCAGCCTCTTCAATTACCCCTTCAACCCTTTATCAGTCCTTTACCGCATGATTTTCCTTTAAAAACTTGTGTGATTTAGAAAATATATGTATCTTTGCACCCGTCTTCACATAGACGCCACGCCCAGATGGCGGAATCGGTAGACGCGCTGGTCTCAAACACCAGTGGAGCAATCCATCCCGGTTCGAGCCCGGGTCTGGGTACCAAGTAAAAAGCTAAGTTGTTTATAATCAAACACTTAGCTTTTTCTTATTTTATAAATGTTCCCAAAATGTTCCCAATCAGAATATTATGGGATTAAATAATAACCTAATATAAACCTATAAAATGGAAAAAGTAGAAAAATTCAAGAGTCTCTGTCAAGAATTACAGAAAAGAAAATTAGATTTAGACAAAGAAGTTAACAACTATGTTAATATTGCTACAAATCTTAATAAGATTGGCATATATGTAATACAGAACGGAATTGTTGATATAAATAGCCAATTAAATGATGAAACAAAGCTGAAAATAGAGGATTATCTTCATGAAGTTGAGGGTAAGGTAAAAGAGCAAGCGGACTGGATCAAAGAAAGACAAAATGCCTTTAATGAAGCACTTACGGAAATTAAGGGTGTACTACAGAAATACCTTCCACAATCGTTTCTTGATTACTCTATCAAGGAAATACAGAATATTGCTATGTATAATGATTTATTAGCTATTGAACGTGGAGAATCCATTATAAATGATATAAAATCATCTCTTAAAACTGATTAAGATAAAGACACGAAAATGGTAATATGTCAAAACACTGTTTAGAACAAAATGCACTATCACTTGTATAGCTCAACTTCAACACACATTAAATGAAAAAGGTGCAAACAATCCTCTAATAAGAATTAATTTTGTACTTTTGTGCCGTATTCTTCGGGGCAGGGTGAAATTCCCTATCGGCGGTATAGTCCGCAACTCCTTTTTATAGGACTGAATTGGTGTAATTCCAATACCGACAGTTATAGTCTGGATGGTAGAAGAAACTGTGATGCTTAACTTTCCGTTAGGCATTTCTTTGGCTATTTATTTTCCCGAACATACATAATTGACACTATTAATTAAAGAAATAAGTAATGATAAAAAATAAACTGCCCGTAAGATACACGGGACAGCATTTTACTATAGATAAAGTGCTGATAGATGATGCAATTAAAATTGCGAAAATAAATGAATCCGACACTGTTATAGATATTGGTGCCGGAAAAGGATTTTTGACTGTTCATTTAGTTCGTCAATGCACAAATATAATTGCAATAGAGAATGATAAATCGCTATTGTCCATTCTAAAAAACAAGTTTTCTAACAACACGAATGTCAAAATTATTGATTGTGATTTTAGATGTTACACCATACCAAAAAGAAATTTTAAAGTTGTGTCTAATATCCCTTTCAGAATAACTTCTGAAATTTTAAAATCCTTGATGTTTGATAGTGTTGAGCATTTTATGGGTGGTTCATTGATAATGCAACTTGAACCTGCCCAAAAGTTATTTTCAAAAAAAGTTTTCAATCCATATATTGTGTTTTATCATACTTTTTTTGATTTAAAACTTATGTATGAAATATCTCATGAGAGTTTTTTGCCACCACCAAAAGTCAAGTCAGCACTTTTAAAGATTGAAAGAAAAAAAATGTCAATAAGTTATGAATTGAAAAGAAAATATCTGAATTTTCTCACTTTCTTGTTGCAAAAACCCGATTTGCCAGCCAGAACTGTATTAAAGACAATATTCAGAAAAAGTCAAGTCAGAGTTATTGCTGATAAATATGGAATAAATCTTAATTGTCAAATTGTTAGTTTGGCTGCAAAACAATGGGAATGTTGTTTTTTGGAAATGTTGGAGAGAGTTCCTGAAAAAAACCATCCCTCTTAATTGTTAGTTGATTAGAGTCTGATTCAGTAAAACAAAATTATTTTTTTTACTGAATCAAGATTAACTGTTTAATACACCATTTTAGTCATTAAGTAACTTCTATTTTACTTCCATGTAATATCCACAGGATTGCGTCTCGGAATAGAAGTTATTTTATAACTTGAATATCCAAATAGCATTGGACAAGCCGCTTTACGTTCTTCTGGTATTGATAACAAATCCTTTAATGGTTTATAATTGTCTATAGCCAACTTTACGAATCCAGCCCAACATGTACCGATACCAAAAGCGGGCGCAGCAATATCAAAATGAGTCAAAGCAATAATTGCTTCGGTAGGGTCATCAATTGGCTCAATAGGAACATGTGCAAAAAGTAAATGGGGAGCATTATGGCAAATCAAATCCAAACCACTATCCCAAGTTGAAATTATTGCAGGTACATAATCTGCTAGAGGATGTGATGTGTTTTGAATAGTTCGCATCCAATCAACGGTTAAACTTGCAACACGATTTACCTCTGATGGTTTATGAATAACAATCCATTTTACTGGTTGTCCATTCCCTCCAGATGGAGCATAACGGGCTATATCAATAACTTTAGCAATTAACTCTTTATTAACTGTCTTTGAAGAATAATGTCTCACAGAACGTCGACTTTTTATATACAATGCTATATTCTGTGGTTCAATCTGACTATCCAAAAAAGACGTATTAATTTTTTCGTCAAGAAGGAAATCTAAGGTAAGAGCCTTCTGTGCACAAAAAGACTCACAATGACCACATTTTAAACAATAATCCAATTTTTCTTCAGGTATGGTTGGATAATTTAAGGCTGTCGATTTATCAATGATTCCCATTACACATACAGTTGCGCAAGTATTGCATTTAGAACATGTTTTTCTGTCTATAAGAATTTGTGGCATTTTTGTCTCCTTTAAATTTTATTCAGTTATGATTATGGCGAAAGTAAATTTCAAGAATCTTACAAAGTTAAAATTAGCCCTTAACTTCATAAGGGACAAGATTAAAAGAACTTCCTCTATAAAACGAGGGGTTGAAGTCCAAATGCCTACTTCCTATGGTAAATTTAAATTAATTCCTTTCTTGCAGATTGGGACAAAGAAAGAGCACGTTGTACTTTTTAAGGGCAATTTGACAGATGATAGCCCGCTCCTCGTTAGAATGCACTCAAGCTGCGCTACGGGAGATATTTTTTCATCGATGCGCTGTGATTGCGGAGAGCAATTGCATAAAGCAATGGAACTCATTGAAAAAGAGGGAAGAGGTCTAATTCTTTACCTCAATCAAGAAGGAAGAGGTATTGGATTAATGGAAAAAATGAGAGCATACAAACTTCAAGAAGAAGGTTTTGATACAATTGAGGCAAACTTAAAGTTGGGACATAACGCAGATGAGCGTGATTATAGTATAGGTGCTGAAATATTAAAACAATTAGGGGTTACAAAAATCCGCTTATTGACCAATAATCCAGATAAGTCAATAAGCTTGTCACGTTGTGGAATAATAGTTACTGATACTATTCCTTTAGAAATTGCTCCAAATAGCTACGATATAAAATATCTTATGACAAAGCGAGATAGAATGGGGCATAAATTACATTTATAGAAAAAATACCGTATAAGCAATATATAGAAATATTTCCTTATACGGTATAACTAACATTTACAATATAACTTTCAACCAAAAAGAGGAAGGAACACAATCTATCTCCTTATTCCTGAATGCTGTGTGGGTTGTTGCATAAGGTTTTGTTTCTCTTTCCATTGCTCATATTTCATTTTAAACCAATCTACCACCGGTAGTTCATCAATAAACAACTGCCATTTGTTCTTGCGCTCTGCACGAACTACATTCTTAATATAAGCAACAGATTGTTCGGTATCAAACTTGCGATTATGCTGCTTAGAATAAAGCGAGCCACTGAAACTGACCTTTTTGAAACATGCAATGGCTCGTATCAAGTGCGTAGCAAAACCCATTTGCAAACATTCACGCACGATAGCCTTAATATCAGCAAGGTAAGGGATAAGTTCTTCCAACTTTTTATCTTCCGATTGCTTGTTAGTAGCATATTGAGCTAACTTGTATTTTAGGGTCTCCACCTGCTGTTTATACACCATTTCTGAAGTTGTCATTTGCTTTTTGAGCGTAGAGATATTCCCTTCCAAAGTAGTCTTATCTGCTTTAAGCTGCTTATTTTCTTCTTCTAATCGCTTTACCTTATTACTTCCGAAAAGAGAAGATACGCTATCAGTAATGGCTGTTGTTGCATTTACGGCAGAGCTTTTGAGTTTTTCCATCTTAATATCCCGTTTTACCTCTTTGAGTTCCGACTGTAACTGTCCCTTGTTCGTTTCAAGTGTTTGTAGTTCGCTTTGCAGGTTCTCTGTTTCCCCAATGAGTGATTTATAATACTCTGAGGTAGAAATGTGTTTAGCTTCCGATCCGTCAATACCACGTTCTAAGCCATACTTATTCATCAGTTGAGCATAGCTATCTTGATAATTCTTTAATTTATTCCGTACCATCACATCATCAGCGCACAACCGAGTTGTACCAGCTTTCTTCTTTCGGTACTTCCGCTTACCGCTCTCTTCCTCTTTCTTGGCTTTCCTTCGCTCACAGGTAACAATAGGTACAATCGTAGCATGGATGTGTGGCGTGTGTTCATCCATATGCAGGACTGCCGACACCACATTATCTTTGCCGTATGTTTCCTGTAACCATTGTATATTGTCTTGACACCAACTATCAAGTTGCCCTTTATCCTCTATACGTTTCATATCCTCGAATGTACCTGTGAGTAACACACGGATAGCCCTTACTTGGTTCTTACCAATCTTGCGAGTGATGCCAGCCGTATTGATGCGATGGCTTATTGCTTCACTTCGGGAGTGGATTCCATCAGGAAACTCAATGAGTTCTTTGTTTAGATGAGTGCGACTTTCATCTGCATTCTTAGGATGAATAGTGCGCTCTATATGAGCAGACATACCCGTGTCGGCTCCTTTTGCTTTCTCTAAATGTAGTACTGCGTATCCCATAGTTGTCTTGAATTATTTGGTTTTAAGTTTAGGTTGATGATTCTCTTCGGGGTTTCAAAAGGGGCTTCCCCTTTGCTCATTGGTCATTTTTAGCAGAGGAGTGTAACGGCTGCGTAAAGAAAATGCCCTAATGAGCTATGGTATTTCGCTTGTGAAATATCCATAGGGCAGTAAGCGAGGAGTTATAGCCCTTTTCCCTTTCGTTGTTGTTGAGTGGTAATAGGCTTGTCACAAAGTAGGTCGTTAATGTCCTTATACTTTGAGTAAGCCACGGAGCCATCTTCTACCTTTGCACCTAACTCTTTAGAGAGTTCAACGTAGGCTGTTTGACCAGCCCTATCGTTGTCGAAAAGACAAACGATGTGTGCGTAGGAGGCTAAAAAGCTCTTTACCTTTTGCAAGTTGGTGACAGAGTTAAGGATAATAATGTCCGAAACTCCAGCTGGCTTGCCATCATTAAGGGTTAAGATACCCTTGCCTTGCTTTTGCAAGGTCATATAAGAAAGGTAGTCCATAAAACCCTCAAATATCAAACAGATGTTGGCTTGCTCTTGTGCCTTGACAATTGTAAATGATTTAGGTGCTATGCAGCCTTTGAAGAAAGAGTTGCGCAGTTCGTAGCCACCAATCTTGTTAGCAAAGCCTATAGCAAAGTAGGTTTTATCCTTATAGGTAAAATGTAGTTCTACACATTCCTTTTGAGCTATCGCAATATCCACTTTGCGCTCCGCGAGGTAACGAAGTAAGGCAGGGTGAGATAGTTCGCAGACTTCTATGTTCTTAAAAGCAGGTTCTTCTGGAGTAGTAATCCTTGTAGGTTGGTAGGAGTGATAGTTCATAGTGGATATGCCTGGAGCTGACTTTTCTATTTGTGCAAGCAGATAGGAAATATCTCTTGAATGATATAACTCTTCTGCAAGTGCGATGATACTACCACCTTTGCCAAGTCCGAAGTCATACCAAAGGTTGAGCTTTGTGTTTACCTTGAATGATGCCTGTGTTTCGTTTCTAAATGGCGATTTATAATATAACTTCTCGCCACTAATTTTGATAGGTGTATGCCCTATACTTTGCAGAAAGTCCTGCAATTTGATATGTTTTGCTGTTTCAATGTTCATAATTGTACGGCTTAGATGTTGTTAGAAAATTGATGATTTGATGAGTTTACTTGTAAGTGCTTGATAATGAGTGTTTATATTATACATCAACTCTTCATCAAAAAAATAAACTAAAGGGGAAGTGATGCTTGTGCAACTATATCTTTACTTCGTTATTTCACGGTTTCATCTTATCACTATTTACCAGATAAGATATTTTTTCTTGGGGAGCAAGTTGTACTTTTGTGCAGACAAAAGTGCTTGCTACTTCAGGAAGTAGTGAAATCGCTACTCTATGTTCTCAGGATTTACTGCTTACCAAAAGAGAAACTTGGCACCATAGTACACTATTTCTCTTTTGGACAGCAATTATACACTTCATCCATGATTTATTTCTGATGGATTTCTGATGAGCATTTATTCTCCTTATATTCAGTAGCTTATATTCTTGTTTCATCATTTCATCAAAATAATAGTATTTATTTCTCTGAAAGTTGTTCGAGAGTGACGGTGTAGTACCTGCCCATTCTCCTTACATCGGAATAATAGTTTGGGCGATTGAAGTCTATCTGGTAGGTGGTGTAGCAAAGTGTATTGCTTGCTGGCTGCAATTTCCAAATATCTTGTACTATCTTTCGCACATGGCTTTTCTCAGCTTTCACTTGCGTATAGTTGAGTAGCGTAACTATGTCGTTTAGGCAGAAAGAATACTCTTTAATATTCATCTGCTTCATGATGTCAATGGCAAGTTCTGCCATTTCAATCTCCAACTTGTTACGATTGCTCCTAATAATTCGTTTTAAAGCTGGTGTTTCCGTGAGTTTAGGATTGAACCACATACGGCTTTCTTCTTGGGTACTTAGTGTGCGATGCTGGAGAAAAAATAGGAAGGCAGGTATTTCTTCTTTGAGCTTCTTGAGAAAATCCGTATCATCAGATTGCAGCTTTTCTATTTTTCTCACCCAATAGCGGGTTTCTCCCATGTCTATGATAAGAGGGAGATACTCGTTGTTGGAGCAGAGTACAAATTTGGAAAAGAAAGCTATTTCAGAGCGGTCTTTTCCTTTGGCCTCCACCTTGTAGGTATGTGTGGTACTTAGGTTCTTTAGTCGTTCACTGTCTTCCCTACGGTTAAGCAGCACTTCATCTACTACGATGATGAGCTTTCCTGCCCAGTCGGCATTGAACTGACTGCGGAAGTCTTCATTGGTGTTAAAGGTTACATTGTCCTTAAAAATGGCTTTAAGGAAGTTGAGAAAAGTACTTTTACCAGTATTGCGCTCCTCTGATACCAACAGAAGAATAGGTAATTTCTGAATGGGCTTTAGATAGAGCAGCTGCAAATAATCCATTCCTAACTCGTACTGTTCACCAAATATATGCGATACAAGGGCTTCTATGTGTGAGAATGTTCCTTCTTTGGGCTCATGGTCTATCGGCTCATAGAGATTGAGGAAGTTTGCTACAACTGGTTGATAGTTCACATGGTCTGGCAAGGTACAGAAGCCATTGTACTTAGGTACACTTGCCATAAAGTCCTTGCCATGGTCTTGGCGCAGCGTTTCGTTGTTCCATACGATACGCTTGCGTACAAAGCCACCTCCTAATTTGGGTTGGTCTACCAATTTATATAAGGTGGTACCAACTCGGATATATTCTTCCTTTTCCATAGTATTAGATTTTTGAGGTTGCGTTACCTAAGATTTTCTGCACATCAGACATTCTGTATCTGACCTTGTTCCCTACCTTTATAGGCTTCAGATAGTTCTTCTTGCCCCAATGCCATAAGGTAGCATCACAGACTCCACATAATTGTTTTACTTCTTCCTTAGAAAGAAAGCGTTCCTTACGTGATTCTTCAACGATGGTTGTAAGTTCGTCTTTTGCACGGTTAATAAGGTCGTTGGAAAATGCCAACAAATCCTCACCAGACACCTCTAATCGCACATGTGCGTTAGAGCCTTGAATGATAGATAAAATATCGGTCATATTTTTTAGACTCCACCAGCTTGTTTGACTTCCTGTTGTCGGTGGCTTGCAAACAAAAAGTCGCCACCTCGGTTGAGATGACGACTGCAAATTTATATCGAAAAATGATTGATTTTCAACGAATTGCAAAACGCTTAATTCGCTTAAATATTAAACGAATTAAACGAACTGTTATTAGGATAAAAAGGTCTTGAATTCATCTATTGAAGCACGGTCTTCTCCCTTATCCATCAACCTAATTCCTGTTTTTCCAATAGTCTCTGAAAGCTCTTTATAGGCATTTTGAACACCACGAAGTCCCACTAATTGAACGTTGTAATAGTCGGATAATGCTCTATGAAATGGCGCAATATCACATTCGTTAAGTAAGCCCCGTTCTTCCAAAGCAATTTTGAGATAAACAATATCTTTCTCTTTTGGCTTGGTTAATATTCTATTCCTTATCTTAGAAAGCAACTCTTCGTTTGCTTCTGGCTTTAAAAGTTCCTTCAAATTCCTTTCATCCTTTGGTCTGCCACGCTTCTTGTTGATAACATTGTTACTGTTACCATCAGAAGTTTTCGCTTCTTCCAATGCTGATTCAACAATTGTATCTGTGGATAAGGAATGTTTATACAATCTAAATTCCTCCCAATCTTCCTTGGTTCTTTCTCCAGAAGATATACTTTTATGAATAATGTATTTGACCAACAACGACAAAATCCATCTATGAACTCTATTAGTTTTATTATTATGAATAAGGCTCTCACCCTGTTCTACCATACACTCGTAACTTCTGCCATAATACAGCCATGCAAGCATAGCTGGTACAATGGAGTGTTTATCGATGTTATGGAACTCATTCACCAAGTTCTCTGCAAGATTTGAATTAGTCAAGATACCTTCCAAGGAAGAAAAGTCTTTCAGAGTATCGTTAGATATTCTCTTTTTTACAGCATCTTTGTATTTGGGAACTAACCTCACTACTAACATGAACACTTTCTGAAATCCTGCACTATCCTTACGGTTCATTTCTTCAACAAATGAACCATACTCTTTAGGATGTGTATCAAGCCACTCTTTTATTAGGCATTTAAACTCTTCAAATTTATCTGTCATACGGATTTAGTCTAAGATTTTAACCAAGTCTTTCTTCATTTCTTCATCAATATCTCTGTATCGCCTAAAGGCTTTACTTCCCTCTTTGTGTCCTGATAACGCTGAAACCAAATTAGGGTCTTTTACTTTCTTGTAGATATTGCCGATAAATGTACGTCTTGCTAAATGGCTACTTGCAACCTCGTACAAGGGTCGCTTCACTTCTTCATGAGTCAATGGATCCAGAATTGTTACTATCCTATCAACTCCAGCTTCCTCGAAGATTCGCTTGATAGCTACATTATATTTCTGCTCGGATATGAATGGGAACAACTTTGCTCCCTTATAGTCATTGTACCGTTCCAATATAGCTTTAGCTTTATTATTCAAAGGAACTCTTACCGTTACAGGATTACCCTCTCTGGTCTTTTTGGGAATATACTCAATAGCTTCATTCACGATGTTTCTTCTCGTCAACCTATATAAGTCACTCACCCTACAACCTATCAAGGTCTGAAAGATAAAGATGTCCCTCTGAATGGTAAGCTGTGGATGTGCGGATAGGTCTGCATCAAATATTTGGTCACGTTCATCCAGTGTAATATAATAAGGTGTACCATAGGTACATTCATCTAATGGGAACTCGTCGAAAGGACGATTTGTTGTTATCTTTCTATCATAACACCAAATAAAGAACGTCCTTATGCGAGAAAATCTATCTATCAAAGTGTTCTTACCTCTTGGTAATGGAACACGCTTCTCTGGAAACGCTTCATATAGCTTGGGATATTTCTCATAATAGATATGCTCATTTTCAAAGAAATCCCACATATCCCTTAAAGTGTTAGAGGTTACATCATCTACATCAAGAATAAAATCACGATGTCCACGCTTTACGGTCTTCACATACATTTCATACCGTGCCAGTGAACGCCTAATAACCTTAAAGTTCTTTACTCGTACTGCTGATAGTTTATGTTCTATCAGAAATTTATCAAAGAGTTCCAAGAGTTTTGGCTTATTTTCCTGCATCAACTCTTCTTCCGTTTTGTAACGATTAGGATGATGGTACTTGTTGATAATCATTGCCAGCCATTCACTATCTGCTTCTTCTGTATATTGCTCTGTAATTACTGACACAATATCTTGTATACTCTGCGCCAAATGTAATTTATTCTCTTCAGAAATCAGCGCAACACGGTCTTTGTAGCCTTGCTTCTCACTACTCCAATGATTGGGATTAATTACAAGCTCACTTGCAGCCTTAATGTCTTTCTTTCCGTCACGCAAACGAAAATAGATAGTAGCCATACTATCCGTATCATTCTTTTTTGCAGTCTTTCGGATGAATGCAGTAACCTTCATAAATCAATGCTTTTAGTTCTGCTGCAAAGATACATAATTGTTCCCAAATTGTTCCCAATCATCCTAAATTTATTTTTATCACTTTCAACCAAACTAAATTAATTATTACTTTATTGCATTGATTGTTAGTTATTTATATTAAATAATGAGATTTAATAGGATTAAATAAGATGTTCCCGTATTTAATATTTCAAATGCGGGTCTGGGTACTACAAAACCCTTGTAAATCGCTGATTTACAAGGGTTTTTACTTTTTCAATATGTACTAAAAGTGTACTATGCAACAATACTATGAGAAAAGTGTAATTAGACTATATTTGGCATCATTTATTTAGGTTTAATTAATACTAATCGTTTTATATAAATGACTGTTCTGCAGTCGATCATACATCCTTTAGTGCTACCTTAATGGTAACAAGATGATACTAATGGCTTGCAATTGCGACAGTTTGTCTTTCCCGACTGTATCTAACAAAGGAAAGTCGTATATTAAGAAACCATTTTTCTAAGCATGAAGTTTCTGGGAAGAAGTCAAACTACAGCAATACTCCACCTTCTACGGAAGATATGACAGACGAAATAATCTGTCATACTCAATCAGAATGTACCCAGCGGTTTAGACCCGAAGTCAGTTGAAACACAAGGGGCATAACCAAAGGAATAGTAGCATACTCTGACTTTGTAGAAGAGTGCATGAGTAATTACAGTCATGGCTGTGGGAAAAATTTGCTGGATATAGAAAGAGGGCTATATTTACTAAAAATCAAAAGTAATGAGGTTATTTAATGCAACTAAATACAAACTATATCCTATAATCCTCACAGTATTCATCCGGAAATATTACTTTGAAATTATCTTCCCCAATAAAAGTCTTATCAAGAATACAAACTTGTATATGAGGACAAGTGTCAAGATAAGCAATGTGCCCTATCTTAAATGATATTTTCTGTATATGACTATTCATATCGCCCATAGCCCTTGCTCTAATCGCTTTATAAGTAAACTCCTGTGATTGCTTTAATTGTTCTAACACTACAGCCACTGTTATATTTTTGCCTGGATACACCTCGGAAAGCTTTCCCGCTAAAATTTTAAATTCAAACAAAGTGTTTGAATCCTCTAGATCGTAGACATTCTTATTATTAAAATCAACCTTTGATAGGCATATTATATAGTCTTTATTGGTTTTCTTGTAGATTTTTTTACCCCAAAGATGGGCATTATCTACGAAAGTGTCCCAATAATAACACCCTATGCCTAACCACGCGTTCCCCCTTTTACAAATGAAAGGACCGTGTTTTTCTACATAATCAACATTAGATTTGTCTTCTAAAGTTTGATACAAGTCAGTGGGCATCTTTACTATTTCTCTATAGTATTATTCCTTAACTCTTCTTGCAAAGAAGTCAGGTTCATCGTAGGCAAAATTATAGGATTCATATTCGCTTGTAAAGAAAGGGTACTAATAAATGCGCGAATGTAAGGGAAAATAATAGCGATGCTATTGGGATAAAAGAAACTCGGAATATTGCATAATTCAATTTGTTCAGAGAACACAAATTCTGAATGGCAATCAATTTCTACCAGCTGTGTTTCGATTTCATTATTATGCGATGATATAATAACACCTAAATCCAAATTGAACATAGCTCTATCTTTAAAGAACTCTCCTTTAGGAATGAACTTTACATTCAAGTCTAAATTACGTTCAGTCTGTGCAGGAAATTGTATTCTTGCTTTTGTAAAATAGTAGTTGTGAAATTTAAATGCAACCTTTTCCATATTTACCTATAAATGAAAAAATCCAAAGCTATACTCTGGATTTTTTTTGTTATTTACAATAATTGAGTTACTAACATCATTGTGCAATGAGTATTGAAAATCTTCCACAAAAAACTCAACAAATTCTCTTGCATTTGGTCCTATATTTTCATAAGGCTCCAAATACTTCCAATTTGCTTTCAACTGCTCATATGTTGCAGAGGAAAGAAAGTTTATCAAATCATCCAAAAGTTTACTCATAATGCAATAAGTTTTATTATATACCTCATTTGCTTTGCAAAGATATAATATTTATCTCAAATGCCAATGGAATTAAGATAAAAAACGTTTTCTTTAACATCTTTTCATCTCAAACATCGTTTTATTCTGTTTATTTCCCTTTCTTGGCTTTTTCTCCAACGAATGCCCTATCTTTGTAAACAATACCTATCTTAGAAAATTGCAAAAATGGAAAATGACAATCTAAAGATACAGCTTGACAGTATTCAACGAATATTAAGCTATTGCATTACTCAAACCGACAATGTGCTCATTGGAAATATTCTGAGGAAGAAGAATTGTATTAGCAATATTCAGTTCAAACAGATTTTGCAAAAAGAATATATCAGAGTAACTGATGAACTTTCTTCTATTTATCTGAATCATCCTGCCCTTGCATGTGTAGAGGAGTATTACAACTATGATGACTTTTTGTGGGAAAGCACTTTCTATGAATCATTGAACAAAGAGCAAAAGGGGAAGTATTCTAACTTTGATTTGGTAACGTTCGATTATAGTAAGTATGTTGAGAATCACACTTTGTACGATGAAGTCCTTCCGATGTTTTCATCGCTCATTGATGCAATTCTTTATGAACGTTATGCAAATTATCTAAAATGTGAGATTGAAAAGATAGAAATAAGCGAAATCAAGAATTCTTTTCAACGCCATTCTACAATTGTCTATGATAACATCGAGCCAAGCAAGCCAAAAGAAAAACCCGTGATTGTTGGCAATGAAATCAATCCTTTCAAATCTGATTTTTCGGAAGAACAGATTGAAATACTAACAGATTGCATCAATGATGTTAAACTTTTTACGACCAGTGTTTCACCAAAGATTACTAAAAATTTATTTGATTGTAATCTGAAAGGAGTACTAAAATCAAACAATAACCGACTACTTGCGTATCTCATGCAAAGTCTTAATCTTCGGGGATACGTTACTAATGAATGGCAGTCTACCATTGCACGCAGTAAACTCATATTGGGAAAAACCAAAGACACACCATTAACACGAACTGACCTTTCCTCTGCAACAGATCAAATCAACATGAAGCAGCCGAAAGGATGGGAAATCATAGATAAATACATCAAACAACTGAAAAAAGATTGAGCATAGGTTGATACGTCAAACATTGCTCAATGCCAGATCCTTTTATCGTTTCTAATTTTGCCCTCGTTAACAGCAACGAGGGTGCGCACCCTCTATCGTTTTACCTAACAAATAAAAAATATGGAAAAGACCATAGAGGAACGAGTTTACGAACTCGAACAACTTCTCTTTACAAACAAAAATGTGCTTAGCTTTGATGAAGCAAGCAAGTTTCTTAACCTCTCAAAGAGTTATCTCTACAAGCTCACATCGGGCAATCTGATTCCTCATTATAAGCCACAAGGTAAGATGCTTTATTTTGAGAAAGCAGAACTCGAAGCATGGCTGCGTCAGAATCCTATCAAGACTTCTGGGCAAATAGCCCAAGAAGCACAGAGATATATTATGGGTAGCAAACCTTTAATGCAGAAGTAAGGCTATGGAAAACGAGAATTTTATTCGTGTTGGCACAACCTTGTATAAGATTGTGAACCAACCTCGCATTAATGGTGGTTTTGTCAAGAAGCGTATAGTATGGAATAATGAAACGCTACGCCAGGACTATGGCAAGGACTTCATTGCCACCGTCCCAAAGTACGATGGTTTCTGCACTGTTCCTAATCATGTCAACTACCAACCAGTGGTTGACAAGTTCCTAAATCTCTATGAGCCGATAGGACACCAACCAAAAGAAGGAGAGTTTCAGCACGTTAAATCCCTGATAAGACACATCTTCGGGGAACAATACGAGCTGGGCATGGATTACTTGCAATTGCTTTATCTCCAACCCGTGCAGAAACTCCCCATTCTCTTGATGGTATCAGAAGAACGCAATACAGGTAAGAGTACGTTCCTTAACTTTCTCAAAGCTGTTTTCCAAAACAATGTAACGTTCAATACCAACGAGGATTTTCGCAGTCAGTTTAACGCAGACTGGGCAGGTAAACTACTTATTGTGGTGGATGAAGTATTGCTTAACCGTAGAGAAGATAGTGAAAGATTGAAAAACCTTAGCACAACACTTTCCTATAAGGTGGAAGCCAAGGGCAAAGACCGAGATGAAATCTCCTTCTTTGCCAAGTTCGTGTTGTGCTCCAATAACGAGTTGCTCCCTGTCATTATAGACATGGGAGAAACCCGATATTGGGTAAGGAAGATAGAGCGTCTCAAAAGCGATGATACCGACTTTCTGCAAAAGCTGAAAGCCGAGATTCCCGCCTTTCTCTATTTCCTGCAGCAACGAACACTGTACACCCACAAGGAAAGCCGTATGTGGTTTGCTCCCAAACTGACCTTTACGCCAGCATTGCAGCGCATTATCCGCAGTAATAGAAACAAGTTGGAACTTGAAATGTCAGAGCTGTGTCTTGACATCATGGAAATGAATAATGTCGAAGAGGTATCTTTCTGCATCAATGATATGATGCCACTTTTGAGTAATACGCAATGCAAGTACGACAAAGGGCAGATAAGGAGGATTGTGCAGGACATCTGGAAGCTCACACCTGTGTCCAATACGCTGACCTATACCACCTACCAACTCAGTTACAACACTCCGCAGTATTACTCTCCTATTCGAAGGACCGGCAGGTTCTATACTATTACTAAGAAGCAGCTTAAGAGTCTCTAAACAATTTTATATCCATTATTTTGATGAAATGATGAATAAACTATATAAAGTATTCAGTATAAACCGTTTACTTTCTCATCTTTTGCTCATCGTGGATATTCTGCTGATGAAAAAAGAAAAGGATTGTATTTTCTTTTTCGGTAGCAATTCCATTTTGCAGAGTACTATGATGAGGGTATGATGAGAGCTTAACTATCTGGTAGCCATATAGATAAAAATAAATTCATCAACTCATCAAATTTTTCATCACTTTAACTTCTATATAATAATGAATATAGACCAAATAAAACAGATAAAGTTGCAGGGCTTTCTTGCAGCAATGGGTTGTAAACCTGTAAAACAGTATGGTGTCAACCTCATGTACCTTTCTCCATTAAGAACGGAGAAACACGCATCGTTCAAGGTAAATACAGAAATCAATCAATGGTATGACTTCGGTATTGGCAGAGGTGGCAATATCATCGCCCTTGCAGAGTTGCTCTACAACTCTTCGGACGTGTCGTATCTCATCCATCAGATAGAGCGTAACGCACCAAGCAGCGTGTCAGGCAGTCTGCCCACAGTCAAGCCAATCACACCGCAGAACTCCTTTGAGCATCTTCAGGTGCTTCCTATCACTCATCCAGCCCTTATCAAATATCTTGAAGAAAGGTGTATTGATATTGAAACGGCAAGAACTGTGTGTAAGGAGCTGCACTTTGAAACAAGGGGCAAGCATTACTTTGGTATTGGCTTCCCCAATATCGCAGGTGGCTACGAAATACGCAATCCGTTTTTCAAAGGAGGTATCACTCCAAAAGACATCAGCCTATTTCATAATGAAGAATCAAAGCAATCGTGTTTTGTCTTCGAGGGTTTCATGGACTTTCTTTCATTTATGACGCTCCGAAGAAAGGAGAATGACGGACTAAAACGACAAGATTATCTGGTACTCAACTCTGTGTCAAATGTCCACAAGGCATTAGAATCATTATCACACTATGAGAATGTTCAATGCTTTTTGGATAATGACGAAGCAGGAAGAAATGCCTATTTGCAATTATCAAAGGAATTGGGAAAATCTGTTACGGATGCATCAACTTTATACAATGGTTTCAAGGACTTGAACGAGTATCTGTGTGCTGAATCCAAGCATTCAGAGAAAGCAGAAAACAAGAAAATCAAAGGGATTAAGCTATGATTGTAGGATTTGCTTTGCGTAATCTGTTTTTCGGGGAGCAAGTTTATGTTTTGGGCATACCAAAACCACTTGCTCCACCTCCTGACACTCGGTGCAGAGGATTATCCCGTCGGTCTCCATCAAATCAAATTAAAGAAACAAGTATGATAAGAACAGAATATAAAAAAGGTGGTCGCCCAACCAAAGGCGCAGCCGAAAAGAAGAAATACCGTATCACGGTGAAACTGAATACGCAGGATTACTATACGCTCAAAGGCAAAGCCAAAGGCGCAGGAATATCCATGAGTGAGTTTGTAAGAAAAGTTCTTGAGAAAGGAAATGTCATAGGACGGCTGACCGTAGAGCAGGCAGACTTCATCCGCAAGCTGTGTGGAATGGCAAATAATCTCAATCAATTGGCACATCGTACCAATGCGGATGGGTTTCATGTCGTTGCTCCTTTCCACAAAATCATCATTGGCAAGATTGACGAAATTCTAAACCTGATACGAAAATGATTGCCAAGATAATGAAAGGTTCGGGCTTCAAGGGTGTAATCAATTACATCCTTGACCCGAAGAAAGGAACGGAACTCATTGATAGTTCCGGAGTGAGAACGGAGAGCATCAACCATATTGTCCAAAGTTTCATCGACCAGACAGAACTGAATCCACGAGTAAGCAAGGTTGTGGGGCATATCTCCCTGAGTTTCTCGGCACAGGATTCTTCCAAGCTCAGTAATGAATGGATGGCGCAGATCGCTCGTGAATACATGGAGAAGATGGGAATAAAAGATACGCAGTACATTATCGGTCGCCATTTCGATAAGGAACACCCACATATTCATATCGCTTTTAATCGGATAAACAATAATGGCAAGACTATCTCTGACCGTAACGACAGGTTCAGAAGTGAGAAGATTTGTAAAGAACTGACCACCAAATATGGTTTATACTTTGCTGATGGCAAGGAGAAAGTCAAAGAGTATCGCTTGAAAGAACCTGACAAGAGCAAGTATGAAATCTATCAGGCGTTGAAAACCGAAATAGCTCGGTGCAGAGATTGGAAAAACTTGCTTGTTCACTTAAAAAAGCAAGATATTGATGTCCGCTTTAAGTTCAAAAGCAACTCACAGGAGGTGCAGGGTATCATCTTTGAAAAGAACGGTTATCATTTCAATGGCTCTAAAGTGGATAGGGGTTTCAGTTATTCCAAGATTGATTTTTCTCTGCAACAGAATAGTAGAGAAAACGAACAGCAGATGCAAGGAACGATAAACCTCATATCCAATGTTGCAAGTGTTACGAGCGAAATTACCAACAACCTCATAGAAGGAGGACTGGATTTGTTTCAAACTCATGGTACTGTCCCTGCGGAGGTTTACAACACACTCGATAAAAAGAAGAAAAAGAAAAAACGTAAAATACATTTATAACTATGGCTGATAATAATACATTTGTCCTCTTTGAGGAAATCAAAAACAAACTGGTGTCTTAACCGGCTTTAGCTTGTCATATTTCATCCACCTTTAAAATCAAAGAAA
>ERZ791765.473-NODE-473-length-43720-cov-3.434284_pt1 | contig 43720 bp, 76 predicted proteins | sample MGYA00509949_ERZ791765 | MGnify/ENA primary metagenome ERZ791765 (study PRJEB30046, sample SAMN00791980) | human gut metagenome | study: EMG produced TPA metagenomics assembly of the A metagenome-wide association study of gut microbiota in type 2...
AAGAAACCTTCAGCTACTAGTCTATCATTCCTTAATAAATTTAAAAAAGCTACAGGAAATCAAGTGGTAGAGGACGATGAACCGATTGACGAATCTATGCTAGATAACTTCTTGTATTATCCAAGCTATGACTTTTACAACGATAATATATCCGTAGAGGTTCAAGAAGAATTTGGGGTATGCTATGACATTCAAGATAATAGAATATGTTTCCCTATAAGAAATAGATTAGGACAACTGATAAGCGTAAAAGGAAGAACATTGAATAAAGATTATAAGATGTTAGGAATTCCAAAATACATATATTATGAGAATTTTCATGGTGGAAATTTACTATATGGAGAGTATGAAAACAGAGAGTATTTAAAAGATACTCATGAAATAATAGTTGTTGAGGCTGAAAAAGGAGTGCAACAATTAGCTTCATATGGAGTAAGAAATGCTGTAGCAACCTGCAAAAAGACAATAACTAGACAACAGTTATTGCGACTATTGTCATATGGAAAAAGAGTAGTATTTGCATATGATAAAGATGTTAAAGAGAACGAATTAAAGTTAGAATGTGCTAAATTCAAAGGGTTAATTCAGACATCTTATATATTAGATGAACTTAATTTACTTAGTGAAAAAGATTCTCCAATGGATAAAGGTAAAGATATATTCAAGTGGTTATTAAGTGATTTTAAAATTGATTATAAGGGGTGAAACAGATGAATATTTTAGAAAAAAATATAGACGATATGATTTGGAGTTTTAGCCGTATAAATAGTTTTCATACATGTAAATACATGTGGTATTTGACGTATATCGAAAAATTAAAAGGATTGCAGAATGGACACGCGGAAGCGGGAACATTAATGCATGAATTAATGGAAGACTTATCTAATAATAAACTTTGTTTATGGGATTTAGTTGATGAATGGAAAACTAGATTTGACTCAAATGTAAAGAGTAAGTTTATGTATAACAAATACGTTGATTTGAAAAATAAAGCGTTCAATAATGGAGTAAATTTCTTGGAAACATTCGAGGGATTTAGTGACATAGGGGAAGTTGTGAGCGTTGAAGAAAAGGTCGAAACTGTTTTATACGATGACATTACAGGAAAAGATTACAAATTTATAGGATACATAGACTTGCTACTAAGAGATAAAGATGGGAGATATATAGTTCTTGATCATAAATCTAAATCAGGATTTAAAAAGGGAAAAGTAAAGGGAGTACAAGTAGATGAGCAACATGATTATGCTAGGCAGTTATATTGTTACTCTAAGTTTGTCAAAGAAAAATACGGAGAATACCCTAAAGAATTAATATTTAATATGTTTAACAAGAAAGAATTAATACATATACCATTTAACATGGATGACATGAATGAGGCAATTAAATGGTGCTGTGAAGTGATTAGAAATATATATTCTGAGTTAGAATTTGAACCTAATGTAGACTATATGTTTTGTCATTATCTATGTGGTCAAAGAGATAAGTGCAATTATAAAGATGCGAAGTAAACCAATTGGAGGAACAATGTTATGATAATGTTCGACGTGGAAGTATTCAAAAAGGACTGGATGTTCGTATTTATAGATAGTGATGATACGAATAAACGTAGAATAATAATTAATAATGCTGAAGAATTAGCCACTTATTATGAAGAGAATAAAGAAGAAATATTCGGTGGATATAATGCTAGAAGTTACGACCAGTACATATTCAAGGCAATATTAAGTGGAGAAGACCCAAAGAAAGTGAATGATTACATTATTAATGGTGGAAAAGGTGGTAATTACTCAAAGAAATTCAAAGACATAGACCTACTAATATATGATGTTATGATAGATAAGATGAAGTCATTGAAACAGCTTGAGGGATTCATGGGTAATGATATTAGGGAAACAACTGTACCATTTGATATTGATAGAAAGCTTACGGATGAAGAAATTCAAGAGGTTGTTAGATATTGTGTGCATGACGTAGAGCAAACAATTGAAGTATTTAAAAGACAACCTGAAGAGTTAGAAAGCCAAAAAGCATTAGTTTCAGCTTTTTATTTACCAACAATGTACATGAACAAAACTAAAGCTCAATTATCCGCTATTATTTTAGGCGCAGAAAACAATGGAAACAGATATGACGACTATGATATAACATTTCCAGATACATTAATATTGAGTAATAAATATAAGTATATATACGACTGGTATAATGTACCAATCAATAGATGTGATAAAATGTCACTTAATACTAAAGTAATGGGAGTTCCACATAAGTTTGCCTGGGGAGGAATTCATGGTGCGATTTTAAATTATTCAGGTGAAGGCTTTTATGTAATGTCAGACGTAGCCAGTCTATATCCATCAATCATGATTGAATATGGTTTTCTAAGTAGAAACGTAAAGGATAGAAATAAATATAAGCAAATTAGGGATGAAAGACTTAGATTGAAGGCGTTGAAAGACCCCAAACAGCTTCCCATGAAAATTGTACTCAACAGTACATACGGAGCTTCAAAAGATAAATACAATGGATTGTTTGACCCATTAATGGCTAACAACGTATGTATTACAGGCCAACTATTGTTATTAGACTTAATTGATAAACTAGAGATTGCATTTGGTAATAAATGTGAACTAATTCAAAGTAACACTGATGGTATTTTAGTTAAGCTTCCTGATGAAAGTTACTACGATGAATACGTCAAAATCTGCAAAGAATGGGAAGATAGAACAAGATTAGGTCTTGAACATGATATTTACGTTAAAGTGTATCAAAAAGATGTAAATAACTATGTGATTGTTGATAATAAAGGTAAGTACAAATCAAAAGGTGCATATGTAAAGAAACTAAATGATTTAGACAACGATCTTCCGATTGTAAATAAAGCTCTTGTTAATAAACTTGTGAATAATAAAGATATTGCTGAAACTATAACAGAATGTAACAATTTAAAGGATTTCCAAAAAATTGTTAAAGTTGGAAGAGATTATGATTATGCTATGTTTGGGGAAACTCCATTAACGGAAAGAGTATTAAGGGTGTTTGCTTCTAAAGATTCTACAGATTGTGGGATTTTTAAATATCGTAATGGTAAAGCTGATAAAGTAGGAAACACACCAGACGTTGCGTTTATTTACAATGATGATGTAAATAATGTTATTTGTCCTAACAAATTAGATAAACAATGGTATATTGATTTAGCAAATAAGAGATATGATGACTTTATGGCTAGAGAAAATGAGGAAGATGGATTAGATGTATATGAATTAATTGATGACTCGTATACTGATTTTACACAAGTAATTATTGATATTAAAGAGAAGTCTATTCATAAAAACAAAGAGTTCAAAGACCTTGTTTCAATTGGATATTTTAGTAAATTTGGAACAGTTAAAAGACTGCTTGCACAAATAGAACTTTTTAATTCCGTATATGGAAAGAAGTCAATTTCAATAGACAAATTGATGGATTTCGGAATTAATTCAATTGAAGCTGAAAAATATGGAAAGGTAGCTACTAAAAACGTAACTAAATTAAACTCAAAATTATTATATAATGACCTATGTCGAAAGTTACCATCAGATGAATATGATATGAAAACGTTATTGATGTTTCAATTGAATATTCTTGGTAAAATAGTACATTGTGATAATAAATACGATAAGAAAACTTGTATAGTTACAAGTGTAGATAATATAAATAAAAAGAAAGTAAAATTAAAAGCAACAAGTTTAAACAATTGTAAAATGGCAGAGTTTTTTGTGGAAAGTAATGTGTTTGATAACAATCCTATTTCTGTAGGAGATATAATTAGCATAAGTGCAAAAAAAGAATTCAAGAATGTTCCAATAAGAAATGATAAAAATGACATCATTGGTTGGGAAAAAGATTTAAATACAATTGAATGGTGGCTCACTTCATACATAACAATAAGTTAAATTAAAAAATAATAATTGACTTTTCTAAAACATTGGTTTATACTTAAACTATCAACAAGGGAATACAAAATCATTATTTTAAATGGGAGGTATAAAGAATGAATGATGAAACTTTAAAAGATATCCAATATCTATTGTTAATGTACGAAGCATATATAGAGGATACAACATCAGTGGCAAACGCATGGGAAGAAGAAACCTTTAAAAGATTGTGCTACAAATATGGATTTACAAAAGATAATCTTCATAAAGGTTTTGATTATTTATTTTGCTAGATAGAATAAACAATCACAGGAGTAGTTAAAACGATTCTTTCATTTGGAGGTGAGTATGGACTTTTTGTTAAATGTTGTTAAAAATATTGGAATGACAATAATGGTGATGTTTTTTGTTGCTTTTATGGTACTATCAACCTCTGGAGGATTTTTATTCTTTGGGTTAATAGGTGGCATAGTAGGGTTAATATTGTCCGTTGCCATAACTATATCGTTGTTTGGTGGATGAGCTAGGAAGTAAATTTGGAACTTTATAGGAATTTGAGGAGATGATTGCATTTGAAGGTAACACAAGAAGAAATAGAATTAAAAAATGGTTATAGTGAAATTAAAATAAAAAACAGAAAAGGAGATGTTGTTGGAGTTACAAAAATAGACACATCTGACGTAGAAAGGGTTATAAATAAATTTGTTGTATTCATGAATAATGGATATGTATGTATAAAACATGACTCTAGAAACATAGGATTGCATAGATATTTAACAAAGGCAGAGTACGGCGAAGAAGTAGACCATATAAACGGAGATAGAGCTGACAATAGAAAAGAAAACCTTAGAAGATGTACTAGGTCACAAAACTTTATGAATAAATGTAAACAAAGGAACAATAAGAGCGGTTTTAGAGGAGTAATGTGGTATAACTATAGAGGCGTTAATAAATGGATGGCATACATAACAGTGAATAGAAAAAGGAAACATTTAGGATATTTTGATGACATAGAAGATGCTATAAAAGCTAGGGTAGAGGCAGAAAAGATATATCATGGCGAATACAGAACAAACGATACTAGATGGGAAGTTACATATTGGGACAAAGGTATGTAAAATGCTAGATTTAAAAGGAGGTAATATGACTATGATGGTTTGGGTTGTTGAATACCAAAAATATATAATAGATGAATATGAAAAAGTTCCTATCGGCAAAATGTGTCGCAAAGTATTCACAGATGACCAAGAAGCTTATGCTTTTAAAGCTTCATTGGTGTCTGATTGGAGTTATGATTATAAGATAAAGACATATAAAGGTATTGTAGAGCCAATATATTAACGATGTAAAAGTGTTGATTTAAAGTAAGAAGTTCTAAGTTTTATGAAATGAGGTGGGGATGGCTTATTGTATGATGAAGATGGAAATATTGCAAAATATAATAGGTAAAATCTTACTTTTATAAGGAGAAGTTGGCATATGTCTAAAAAGTTAAAAAGAAAAAATGAAAGAGTTAGAAATATGAAAAAATATGGTACTTATTATTGGCATCCGATGTATGCTATTGTAGAGTTTACAGATACGCTAAAAGAGTAAAATTTAAAGGAGCGAAATTATGAAAAAGATTATAATGTGTGCTATCATGTCATTATTGTTAGTAGGATGTTCCACAACTTACAAACAACCGTATTATATAGTAGATGGGAAAATATATAAGTGTGAAATTATTAAAAGAGGTAATGTTTTCCCAACTGTAAGATATCTAAAAGATGGTGAGTGGTTTTATGAAATGGCTTACGATAGTGATATAGTATACTTTTCATCAGAAGAAGTGAAGTAGAAGAAACTGACATTCTTATAAGTTAAATTAAAAAATAAAATGGAGGAATAATAATGAAATACATATCAGCAGAACAATTTTTGCAAGCAGATAAGAAAGTTCAGGACAGCATTATTGAGTGGTATAAGAAAAATGTAGAAATTGGAGATTTAGTATCTCACCCAAAAGGTACAGCTTATCCATATCTACTACAAGATGAAACATTTGTTTTAGATTTTATAAATGGATATATGGGCATCGTAGTACCTTTATTAACTACACAGCAGCTTGTTGACTATATTGAATGGAGAACAGGATATGGAATTGAGGAAATTAAATTTGGAGCTGGGGATTGTTATTGGGTAGAACCATACTTTGAATCTGATTATAGTATGGATCAAGAAACACCTAGATGGTATTACAAAGAAATGAGTTTTTGTGATGAAGAATTAATTAAGGCATTATGGAAATGTGCTTGTGAAGTAGCTACAGATGATTACTATAATTAAAATATGGAATTTAAATATAGATAGGAGACTAATAAAGTGTTAATTAACAATTTAGCAATTAAACAATTTAAAATCATGTGCAGGAACGAAAGAAAGACAACTGATGAAGAAGTAAAATATAAGATACTAAGGGCATACAACTTGGGTACTAGAATAAACGAATTGAGTAAAGATGTTTATAGTGTATCGTTTGGGAATCTAATATTAAATATCTATCATGAAGAAATTACTTCGTTAGCCAGAGGCTTAGTTACTTATCCAGTAGATGAAGATAAAAAGAAAAGATATGACGATGTACATAAGAATACTAAGAAAAAATCTACAAAAGAAATTCTATTGGCATCAAATACATTGTCTCTATCTCAAAAATGGCTCATTAATGCAATCAAATAGAGGAGGAATATTATGTATGGATTACAAATTTGAGGTAGGAGAAATTGTATGTATTAAACCCAATTTTATAGAACTTTGGAAGCAAAATAGACCAATATTACCACTAGAACAAGTCATTGAACATATTGAATCTATGATAGGTAAGGGGTTTGAAGTGCTAGATAGAAGTAGTTGGGATGGAGAAAATTTATATAATGTAGATGGGTTTGGACTTGAAGAATACATATTAGAGAAGTATGAGTAAGTAAAAACTTAGCTTTATAAGTTAAATTAAAAAATATATTGACTTATACAAAATAATAAACTATAATCAAAACATAAGGTTTTGTTAGATAACCACTAACCACCTTGAGTAGATTATAAAAGGAGCGTGGTTTATGTCGAAGTCGAGAAAGATGATGATTGCATTAGGACTAGCATTAGTATTCGCCCCTATTACAGCATCATCAAGTAACGTGATTGTAGACGAAGTTATGGAAGAAGTTAGTATAACTCGGACAATTGAAAACGAAGTAGTAGAAGTAGATTTTGAAAGCACGGTTGCAGAAATGCATAAAGAGCAATTAAAAATTGAAAAGGAATTATCTAAGAAAGAAGAGACTAAAAAAGAATACATAGAAGTAGATTGTGAAATAACGTTCTATACAAGCCTGCTATGTGAAAATACCAAGTATGGTGCAGTAGATGCTCAATCAAATCCTTTAAAATGGGGAACGATTGCTATTCCTAGAGATTATGAACTTGGAACAAAGTTCGAGTTTGATGGAATTAGTGGTACATTTACTGGAACTGATAGAGGTAGTAAAAAACACATAAAAATTAAAAGCAATGGTGTGGTTAGAGTAGATATGTTTATTCCTAGAAATAAAGGAGAATCAGACGATAACTATTACAGAAGAGTTAATAGCTATGGCAGATTCAAAACAAAAGGTAGGATTCTGATAGAACAAGATATTGAATAGGTAGGGAGTGATAAGTTGCCTGATACATATGAAGTTACAGAAGAGTTTCTACTAGAAATGGTTTCATACTTGAAACAGATATATGGAAATGATGTAGTAGAAGAACTATCTAAGATTAGGGATGATGAAGAAAATGTTATCACTAAGAAGTTTATTCAAAAAGAAATAGACCGTTTATCTGTTAAATTAAAAATATGCAAGAATTGCTTTTCTGAATTAGAGCCTATTATTAAAAGAGAGTACCACAGTGAGTTAGATAATAACCCATATGAATCATTTATAGACGGTTATAAGTGTACAAGCTGTGATATGAAATATAATTATTAGAATTAAGGAGATGGTATTATTGACAAAAATTATTAAAAAAGACGGAACTATTGTAAACTATGATGATACTAAAATTGTAAATGCTATTAATAAAAGTGCAGACAGAGTATTAGAAATTATCTCAAACGAAGAGATGAGATCTATTCTCTCAGACATTAAAAATGTTGTAAGAGAGAAAGAGTTTGTAACTGTATTTGATATGCACGCAGTTGTGGTTAAAACACTTGACAAATACAATCAACACGTAGCAAATAGTTATCGTGAATATAGGAATTACAAGGTTGATTTTGTTAAAATGCTTGATGATGTTTACAATAAAGCACAAAAAATTATGTATTTGGGTGACAAAGAGAACAGTAATACGGATAGTGCTTTGGTTACAACAAAAAGAAGTCTTATTTATAACGAACTTAACAAAGAATTGTATAATAAGTTTTTCTTAACAGTAGAAGAAAAACAAGCTTGTAGAGATGGCTATATTTACATTCATGACAAATCAGCTAGAAGAGATACATATAATTGTAATTTATTCGATGCAGATACGGTAATGACAGGTGGGTTTGAGATGGGGAACCTATGGTATAATGAGCCAAAAGGAATTGATACTGCTTGTGACGTATTAGGAGATGTAATCATGATGAGTGCTGGTATGCAATATGGAGGTTGGAGTTGCAATGCAGATAAAGTATTGGGTAAATATGTAAAAAAATCATATAACAGTTATTATAACGAATACATGAACATTAAAAATTCCCCAGAAGAGGCAAAAGAATGGGCTATCAACAAAACAAAAAGAGATTTAGAACAGGGCATCCAAGGTCTTGAGTATAAACTTAATTCTGTCGCTTCAAGTAGAGGTGACTATCCGTTTATCTCGTTTGCTTTTGGTAATAGCACAGATGAATTTGATAAAATGGTTAGCAAAGCATTATTAAAAGTTAGACGTGAAGGACAAGGCAAAAAAGGATTTAAAAAGCCAGTACTATTTCCTAAGTTAATCTTCTTATATAATGAAGAAATACATGGAGAAGGAATGGAATGTGAAGATGTATTTAATGAAGCAATCTTAACTTCAAGTAAAACTATGTACCCTAATAAAATTGGGGCATAATGTAGCAATGCATTATGAAAACCTCGTGAACCTAGAAATCTAGGGTGTACATCTTACGTTTAGGAGTTACAGGAAATGGTAACTAAAAGATGTGCTAACAGGGGAACCTAAGTCAGAAATGATATGGCAATCCTGTGGCAAGATGGTATATCTCCAAAATATTAAAGGAGATGGTATTGTGAAAAACACTGTGGATTATATAGATTTAATGATAAAAAATCAAGAAAAATTCAATTATGAAATAATACATATAGACGATTTTTCAGATGGAAGTGCCACTATTAAGTGTTTAGAATGCGGCGCTATAAAAACAGCACTAATAAAATCATACTACAAAAATAATATTAAATTTAACAAACCAATGCATAATCAGTTTTGTTCAAATTATTACATGAATATGGCAAAAACTGAAATTGGTGTTTCTGAGGCTAAGAAATTCCATGATCTTTATAGGTATAGCCATGAAAGAACTCATAATAAAAACTCAAAAGATTATGGTAGATATTCTGGCAAGTTTGGTTTTAAAGATTATGCTCATTACCATATAACGTGCTTCAATATATACAAAGAATCACTTTTAATTTATAATTACAAAGAGATTTCTATTGACAGAATAGATAATTCAAAAGGATATGAACCTAATAATGTTAGATTTGTAGATATGAAAGAAAACTTACGAAACAGAGACATTGTAAGGCCTGTTATTGGTACTAATATTGTTACTGGTGAAGAAGTAATTGGTGTAAGTATGCCAGACTTTATCCATAAAATTAAAAAAGGTAGCGTGTCAGGTGCTTTCACATCAATAAAAAATAATCGTATATATTTAAAAGAGTGGAAGATTAGAATTGCATAAAACACAGAGAGATATACCATAAGCTCAATCGACTATCGAAACGATATTACAAAACGTAGTTTGTAAAAATAACGGAGTAGAGTACATATAAGATGAAATTTCTTATGTGGAAGTGCGAGGAGTCTAATAACAGTTTATTAGATTATGATATAGTCAGAATCTATTTAAATACGGAAACGTATGTGAGATTTGGATTATTTATCCCTTACTGGAGAAGGATACGTCCCAAGTATGTATAAAAAATGGGGGAAAGAAATATTTCCGATGGGTTAACACTATGGCTCATCTAAAACTCCCTTAATTCGGTGAATGCTAAGTCTTTTAGATATGCGAATACCGAGCTAGGATTTACGTCCGAGTGTAGAGACTATCGAAAGCGTAATTATAGTGTAATTAGGGTTGCTATAATGAGTAAGTGAGTAGAGTACATCGTTAGATGGAAACGGGGAGATGTGACCTAACACATAAGAGCTAGTCCACGCCATATGAAAATATGGAATATCGTGTGTAGAGCATTTTTATCACCTTACTACAAAAAAGGTGGATTTGAACCAGCAGGTGACGACGATGAATTGGTGACTATTGGAAGGTGTAATTTAGGTGCTATCACATTAAACTATGTAATGATGTTAGCAAAAGCAAGAGAAGAAGGAAAAGATTTTTATGAAGTACTAGACTATTATTTAGAAATGGTTAGAAATATACATAAAAGAACTTATAAGTATTTAGGTAAAATGAAAGCTTCAACAAATCCATTATCATACATGGAAGGTGGGTTATACAAAGGTTACTTAAAAGCCAATGATACAATTGAATGTTTGTTAGAGCCTATGACTATGAGTTTTGGATTTACGGCATTAAATGAGCTAAATAGACTATATAATGGTAAATCTATAAGAGAAGACGGAGAATTTCCTCTTGAAGTATTAAAATATACTAATGAAAAGATTAATAAATTTAAAGAAGAAGATCACATCTTATATGCCATGTATGCTACTCCTGCAGAAAGTCTATGTGGGTTACAAGTTAAACAATTCAGAGAAAAATATGGTGTTATTAAAAACGTATCTGATAGGGAGTATGTAAGCAATAGCTTCCACTGTCACGTTTCAGAAGATATATCTCCAGTTGAAAAACAAGATTTAGAAAATAGATTTTGGGATTTATCAAACGGTGGTAAAATTCAGTATGTAAGATATGACTTAGATTATAATTTAGAAGCAATTAAAACTCTAGTAAGACGTGCTATGAAACTAGGATTATACGAAGGTGTAAATTTATCATTATCTTATTGTGATGATTGTGGACATGAAGAACTAAATATGGAAGTATGTCCTAAATGCGGAAGTTCAAATCTAACAAAGATTGATAGAATGAACGGATATCTTAGTTACTCAAGAGTAAAAGGAGATTCAAGGTTAAACGATGCTAAGATGGCAGAGATTAAAGAAAGAGTTTCAATGTAAAAGTTAAATTAAAAATTAGAAAGAGGCGATAACATGAATTACCATAATATAACCAAGTGTGATATGAAAAATGGTAGTGGTCTTAGAGTAGTGTTGTGGGTTTCTGGCTGTGAACATATGTGTAAACATTGTCAAAATCCTCAAACATGGAATCATGATAGTGGCATCCTATTTGACCAACAAGCATTGGATGAATTATGTCAGGAATTAAATAAGGATTATCATAAAGGATTAACATTATCTGGTGGAGATCCACTATCAATCAAAAATAGAGAGTTTATTACTAATTTATTAGGTTATATTAAAACATTATATCCAGATAAAGACGTATGGTGTTATACGGGGCATACTTGGGATGAAATTAAAGACCTTAAATGCATGAAATATATAGATGTACTAGTGGATGGAGAATACATAGAAGAAATGTCAAATCCGTCACCTAAATGGTGTGGAAGTAATAATCAACGAGTAATTGATGTTAAAAAATCATTAAAATTAGATAAGATTGTTTTATATATCTAATTTAGTAATATTAATTAATAAACAAAATAATTAACCTATTACAATATATTTTAACTTGATAAATATTTCTATAAATATTAACCTATTAGTTAAATATAGTTATTTTAAATATATTAAGTAAATACAAGAACTATTTTTATATTAGAACTTATTTAAACTATAGAATAATATTTATATTATGAATGTTGTACAATATCTTATAAGTAAAAGTTATAATAAGTTGTTTAGAATAAAGGTTTCTAGTGATTTCAAGGGGTACAAGCGTACCTCTGGTCACTTGGCTAATTTCTATTTGCGTTTTTAAGCTTTATGCATTTTATACATGGTATATTATACAGATTAAGTAATATTTATACATTATTAGAATTAATATTATGATTGTTATAACTATATAGATTAATCTAATATAAATTGAACAGAACATTAAAATTATTATATTAATAAAATAAATTATATTTGGAGGATTTAAATTAATGAGTAATCAAGATATTTTATTTGCAAAGAAAAATGATACAGTAATTATTCCTAGCAAGAGAGAAGAAGATGGGGCTTTTGATATTTACGCAAACTTTTCAGAAGATTACATTATTATTCAACCACATGAAACAAGAATGATTCCTACTGGATTATATAGTGCGTTTTCATCTGACTATGTTGCTATTTTGAAAGAAAGAGGTAGTACAGGGACAAAAGGTATTGGTCAAAGATGTGGAGTTATTGATTCAGGGTTTAGAGGTGAATGGCAAGTACCTATTACAAACCATAATACACGACCTATTCTTATTGCAAAAAAACAGTGGCTAGAAAAACAACCAGATAAAAACGATATAAGATTCCAATGGATAATTGACGAGGTATGTAATATGACTAATAGTTCTGTACGCGAAGAAGATTTATACATTATTTATCCATATGAAAAAGCAATCGCACAATGTATCATGGTAGAAGTTCCTAAACTAAAAGTAAAAGAAGTTACCCTTGAAGAAATCATGAGTATAGAATCTGAACGTGGGACAGGCATGTTAGGATCAAGCAATAAATAACACAAATAAAATACATATATAAGGAAGAGATTTTTTCAAAAAGAACAATTTAAGGAGGAATTTATTATGAGAAAAGGTGAATTTGAAAGAATGACACAAGAAGAAAGATTAGAGAATATGTTTCTAATGGACAAGATTGAAATTGTTGCCACTAAAGAGCAGCTAGAAGAAATCGGATTAGATGAAACCTATATTGGAAGAGTAGGCTATGTAGACACGTTCGACAAAGATAACGTAGTAACACTTGATTTAGCTGGCGAGACTGTAAAAGTTTATAAAGATATGATTGACGAGTACTACCAATACTAATACATAATAAGTTATATTAAAAATTTGTTTTATAGTAAAAATTAACTTAAAGGAGCGTTTATTATGGATGTACAAAAGTTGTTTGACAAACTTGAACGTGCAAGAGCAATGAATTTGTCTCCATCAATTATATTGTGTGAAAAAGATGTAAATGAATTAAAATCTGATAACTTTAATGGTGATACATCTGTATCATTTCCAATACAACAAAAGGGCTATATTATTACATACATGGGAGTACCAGTATACTCAGATATTAACTTAAAAGAAACCAAAGTTGTAGTAGATTTTGAATAAATTAAAGGAGAGATTGGTAATGAAAGACGCTAAAAATAATGAAATGATTTCTAACGATACACATGAGGAATGCCCATATAACATTTATAAGATAGTCTATAAGAATGATGATTTTGATTATGTAATGGCGTTTAATAGCGGCAATGCCGCATATCAACAATTTAAAAAACTTGTAACCTTTGTGGGTGCTAAACCTAACAACCATATGTTTGAGGAGTATAAGAAAGGAATTGAAAATATCATTAAGGTTAAGTAGATCAAATACAAATTTTATAGATTAAATTAAAAATAAAAATGGAGGGCATTATATGATTAATTTAGCATACGTCTACAAAGATGAGGATAAGGCTGTTGAAATAAGAGATGAATTTATGAGGCTTTATAGGAATTTCAAAAATGGAAGTTGGGTAGAACACGATAAACATATAGATTATGAGAATGTAAGAATTACGTTTATTGATTACAAAGCAATAATAAATGCTAGGGGCTATAAATTTTATGAGATTTATATACAACCAGAACTAGCTAAAGACCTAACATATGAACAATTAAGTAGAATCAGCTACAGCAAATGTGATTATCATCTACCTAGGGAGTTTGCTAGAATGACTATTGGTGACGCATTATCATAATCGATCTAACGAGTTAAATTTAACATATTGTGGCTGCACATATAGTTGTGATTAGGGTTCATTACCCTACAGACCACTTGGGCTATATGCCTAAATACATATTAGGAGGAAGTATATGATTGAAGTTTTAAGCAACAAGGATAAGGCAAGAACCAGGATAAATGTGTTTCATGACTCATCATCAAACTGGATAAACCTAATTAAAGAGCTAATTGGTAACTCTTTAGATGTATTTGACAATAATAAGACTCATAATATTGGTATCAAATTATTATCAAATACTGTAATAGAGTATACAGACGATGCTTGTGGAGTTCCATTAGAAGGGATTGCTAGTAACGGATTGCCTAATTATCAAGCAATTTTTGAAGTAGATTTTGCAGGAAGTAGATATGGAAATACTGGACAGACAGTTGGCCAAAATGGTGTCTTTTTTTGGACTCTTGCCATGACGAGTGAAAACTTCACAATCGAAGTAGGAAGGCCAGATGGGAATATTTACACGGTATCGTACCATAAAGGCGATAGAGTTAAAGATTTAGAAATTATAGGTAAGACTGACAATACATATACAAAGGTGTTGTTTGAGCCAGATGTAGAAGTATGGACTAACCCGAATTACACCTTTGAAGAAGTAGCTGATATTTGTCAATCACAAGCGTCTATGGGTAATGTAAATATTACTTTATCTGATGTATGCAGCGAACAATCAAAAGAATTTAGATTCAGAAATGGGATTAGAGATTTCTTTGAATATATGACGACTGATAAAAGATTCATATCAGATAACATATATTTCACAAAGTATACGGAACAACTGGTGGAAAAGAAAAATGAAGAGTTTGGAATTGACATTGAAATGATTATGGGATTTAGCAATGATTCTAACAATGATTTTAAAAAAGACTTTCTTAATACTGCTGATCTAATTAAATACGGAACAATCAACAAGGGCGTCATTACGGGCATCAAGAATCATGTGAATAGATGGCTAAAAACTAATAATAAATATAATAAAAACGAAAAACAGATTACCGATGAAGATGTAGAGGTTGGGTTAAATTACATATGCAATGTTAAATCTAATTATGTAGAATATGTTTCGCAATCAAAACAAGCTACAGATGCCCCTCATTATAAATTAGCTTTACAACGAGTAGTAGAGGAATTCCTAGAAGTATATTCTATAGAAAATCCTATTGAAGTAGAAAAGATATGCTCTCAAATACTTATCAATAAGCGCAGTAGAGAAAAGGCTGAACGAACTAGAATCAATATCAAGAAGCAATTAAGTGGAACTATTGATATTACGAACCGCATTAAGAAGTTTGTAGATTGCCGTACAAAGGATAAAAGTAAACGTGAACTTTATATTGTAGAAGGCGATTCAGCACTTGGTTCATGTAAACTTGGGAGAAATGCTGAGTTTCAAGGGGTAATGCCCGTTCGGGGGAAAATCCTCAACTGTCTTAAAGCCGATTATGACAAGATATTTAAAAGTGATATCATTATAGATTTAATAAAAATTCTAGGTTGTGGCATAGAGGTTGTAAGCAAACACAATAAAGAACTACACGCCTTTGACCTTGAGAATTTAAGATGGGATAAGGTTATTATTTGTACAGACGCCGATGTAGATGGTTATCAAATTAGAACTTTAATTTTAACAATGATATACAGACTTATGCCAACACTTATTAAAGCAGGCAGAGTATATATTGTAGAATCGCCATTATATGAAATCCAATGTGGTAAAGATATCATATTTGCATATTCAGATAAAGAAAAAGACGACATTGTATCTAAGCTTGGTAAATGCCATATTCAACGCTCAAAAGGACTAGGTGAAAATGACCCAGCTATGATGTGGAATACTACAATGAATCCTGAAACAAGAAAACTTATTCAAGTTACTATGGAAGACATTGCTGGGGTAAATGAGGAATTTGAATTGCTACTTGGTGATAATTTAGAAGGTAGAAAACAATGTATTTCTAACAACTTTGATAAATATCTGGAGGTTTTATAATGGCTAAACAAGATATAAAAGACTGTCTAAGGAACAACTATTTACCATATGCAGTAAGTATGATCGTAGATAGAGCAATAGTTTCTATAGATGGCATGAAACCATCCTATGTTAAGCTACTATACACTATGTATAAAATGGGATTAAATAAGTCATCACGCACTAAATCAGCTAACATCGTAGGTCAGACAATGAAATTAAATCCCCACGGTGACCAGGCTATTTACGAAACGATGGTGCGACTTACAAAGGGTTATGGTGCATTAAATATTCCATATGTGGATTCTAAGGGTAACTTTGGCAAAGTATATTCAAGAGATATGGCTTACGCTGCAAGTAGATATACCGAAGCTAAATTAATGCCTATTGCTGAAGAACTATTTAAAGGGATTGAAGAAAATGCTGTAGATATGGTAGACAACTATGATGGAAAATTAAAAGAACCATCAATGCTTCCAGTTACATTTCCAACAATTTTAAGCAACGTGTCTATGGGAATTGCAGTAGGTATCGCAAGTAATATCTGTAGTTTTAATCTTGATGAATTATGTGATTATACTATTGATTATCTCAATGGGGAAAACCCTAATAATTTAATACCTGACTTCTCAACTGGAGGTGAACTGATATTAGAAAATGATGTAATAGAAAATATTAATTCAAATGGTAGAGGAAGTATCAAAGTTCGTTCAAAATACATATATGACAAAGAAAATTCATGTATTGATGTTACAGAAATTCCATATACGACTACCGTAGAAGCTATTATTGACAAAATTGAAGTATTAGTTAAAGAGGGTAAATTGAAGGAGATTACAGATGTTAGAGATGAAACAGACCTATCAGGACTCAAACTCACTATAGACATCAAGAAGAATGTAGATGCTGATTTTGTTATGCAGAAACTATTTAAATTAACTTCACTACAAGACACATTTTCATGCAATTTTAATGTATTGATAGACGAAAAACCTAAATTATTAGGAGTTAAACAAATTATCCAGGAGTGGGTTAAATTCCGTAAGCAATGTCTTAAACGTGAATTGCAATATGATATTCAACAACTACAATTAATTCAGAATGAGTTATTAGGATTACAAATCATTCTACAAGATTTAGATAAGGCTATATCATTAATCAGAAGTAGCAAGTCAGAAAAAGAAGCTATTGATAAATTAAGAGAATTTTTCAATCTTAACGACAAACAGCTCGAATATGTTATTAAAATTAGAATGGTTAACATGAACCAAGAATGGTTAACTTCTAAGATTAACAAGTTAACAGAAGTTAATAAACAATTAAGGGTAAACTTAGATAACTTAGAATCGGATAGCTATTATGTGTCTACTATCATTTCACAGTTACAAGATGTAAAAAAGAAATATGGTCAGCCTAGAAGAACTACTATTATCCAGCCTGAAGAAACTGTATCCATTAAACAGAATGAACTTATCGAAGATTATAACTGTCAGATCGTGCTCACAAAAGAAAACTATCTGAAGAAGACTTTAAGATATTCTGATAATCAAAAGCTTAAAGATGGTGATACTGTTATGCAACAAATTCCATCTAGCAATAAAGCTAAACTGTTATTCTTCACGGATAAAGATAGTTGCTATTATTTGAATGTATGGGACATTGATAGTACGCAGCCAAGCAATTTAGGAAACTTCTTACCTAGCTTATTGCAATTACAAGATGAAAAGGTGATATATGTAGTATCTACGGTTGATTTCAAAGGTCATATTATGTTTGCGTTTGAGAACGGTAAAGTAGCCAAGATACCATTATCATCATATGAAACGAAGACTAACAGAAGCAAAGTAATCAACGCATACAATACAGACAGTAAACTCGTATCAATTAATTACATTGATAAAGATGTGGATTTTATGGCTGTATCGTCTATTGATAAGTTATTGGTGGTAAATACGTCTCAAATTAACGCTAAGGCTTCTAAAACATCACAAGGTATACAACTACTCAAATCAAAGAACGATAGCGTTATGGTTGAATTTAAGCCTGTAGATATTGATAATGTTGAATACTATAGAGGTTCGCCAAATCAAATTGGAAAATATTTAATAGATTAAATTAAAAAATACTAGACAAGATTAAAAATGTATGATAGTATCAATATATCAAACGAGAGGAGGTGATGTTGATGAGTTATTGCAAAGATGCTTATATTGACTCGCTAGAGAAAAAATTAAATAAACTAGAAAAGAAAATTATGGCTCTGAGTGGATGTTGGTTTTGTAAGGATAGTGGATTAATTAATACGATAACAGCAGATAAAGAACCTTCTATTAGAATTGTAGATGGAGATAAGCCATATACTCAAATCATAAAATATTGTCCAATCTGTGGAAGAAGGCTTTAAAATATTTATTTTACACCTAATAAATTAAATTAAAAACAAATATACATAAAGGAGAAATTAAATATGTTTAAAATGTACGATAAATTTACTGAAGAAGAATTTACTGTTTATAAGGTTAGAGATGATAAGTCTGGATACCCACAATTTTTAGTTAGACTTAATGGAGTATGGCTGTATAGATCAGCGAAGCATTTCAAACCATACGAAGAGACAAAGATGTACGCTCATTCATTTAATTAATTAAAAATAGGAGTGATATTATGAAAGATTATTCTAGCATGAACTGTTTTGAATTAGCAGAAAAAACTGATGAGTTGTTAAAGATACAAAATAAATTATTGGAAACACTTGATGATAATATTGATCTAATGAATAAACAAGTTGAAGAATATCGTCTACTACTTTTAAAATGTAGTGCTTGGATTGAATATATCACTAATTTCGTTGATTTGACAGATGTTACATATAAGGAGCTAAGTAAATTATTATCTGAAATAAACGATACACTATAAGATTATATGAAAGTATATTATTAGGATTTTATTTACGATAGTTTTTGTTTATGAAATCTCGATTTTACACTTTATATATTGAATTAAAAACAAATTTAAAACAACGGTTTTATCTGTACAATAGAAAGGGAATTAACAATGGAAAGATTAGTACCAGGGAATATCGTAAAACACTTTAAAAATAAACTTTATATGATTTTAGAAATCGCCACACATACAGAAACGGATGAAAAGTTAGTCATTTACCAAGCATTATATGGTGACTATAAGGTGTACGCTAGACCATACGATATGTTTATAAGTGAAGTAGACCACGACAAATATCCAAACGTAACACAAAAATATAGAATGGAATTTTATTCAAAAGGTAAAGCCATTAATTAGGAGGGTGTTATGAAACAAGAAGTATTTGAGTGGATTGAAAACAATTTTTGTGTTATAGCAATAAAAATACAAATGCTTATTGCTGATGGATATAATATTGAGCATATATCACACTCATGTTACAAAAGCGTACATGAAACATTCTACAATTGCATTGTAATTGCTAGAAAAATAGACAATATCATAAAGGAGTAAAGATTATGGAACACAATTTACTTAAGCAAGTTTTTGATACCTTGCAAGATAAATCTATGATTATAGCCATGGAGGAATTAGCTGAATTACAACAAGCTATTTCTAAAGGTATTAGAGGTAAACTAGATAAAGATAACCTAACAGAAGAAATTGCAGATGTATACATAGTACTAGATTGGATTAAATCATATTTTAGCGTAGATGACGAAGAGCTAGCTAAATGGTACAAATACAAAGAAAATAGAATTGTAGATAGATTAAACAGAGGTGAACTAAGATGAAAGTAATTTGTATAAGTGGTCAAGCGAGGGCGGGCAAGGATGTCACAGCAGATATTATCCAACAACAACTAGAATCTGAAGGCAATAAAGTATTTAGAGTTGCATATGCCGATTATCTAAAAGGTATTTGTAGACGATTAGCTGGATGGGATGGAATAGAGAAGCCTAGAGAACTATTACAAACTTTAGGTACTGATATCGTAAGAAATAAATTAGGAATGAAAGACTTCTGGGTACAACATGTAATTAAAGAAATCAAAATTGCCGAAGAGTTAGGATATACACATACCATCATATCAGATTGTAGATTCCCAAATGAGGTATATATCCCTAAAGCAGAATTTGAAGAATGTGTATCTGTAAGAGTTAAACGTATTAATTTTGATAGTAACTTAACCAAAGAACAAAAACTTCATGAATCTGAAACATCTATGGATAACTTTAAGTTTGATGTAATCATTAGGGCTATGGATGGTATCGAGAATCTTAGAAGTGTCGTGTTAAGTAGAATGGGGGATTTTAGATGAGAAAATGCGAAAAAGTATTATGGTACATGCTAGTTGCATCTGTATTCGCTTTCATAGCAGCCATAGTTACAAGTCCTAAAACTCCATATAAGAGCCTATATAAACCAAAAGACTTATGTTTCATAATGTATACAGAATCTTGTCCTAGATGTAACTATGATAAAGTAGAATCAGAATACTCAATTGTATCCAACTATGGTAGTAGTAACTGTAGAAAATGTAATAGCCATATTGAATTTACACTAGATAAGAAAGACAACAAACTTATTTGCAATGAAGAAAATTAAAAATTAAACGAGGTGATTAATTTATGTTAGATGTAAAATTTTTAGAAGAAATTATTCCAAATATTAATAAATGGACTTATGGAGATTTAAAAAAGATCGAACTAATGGAGGAAAAAGATATTATTGATATAGTAGAACGTTGGTCTAATTATAGTCATGAAAACAAATTCTCATCTATTACAAATATCAACGATTTATTTAGATTATGTATTACAGCTCTGTATTATATGAAACATACGAAAACTATTTCAATAGGTAAAGATTCGATTAAAATCAACACAACTGAATGGGAACGTTTGATTAATAAACCATTGAAACATAAGGATTATTCGTTGATTAAACATAAAGAAGATTCAATTAAAAAATCTGAAATGGTATTAACTAAAGAACAATCTGCCACAAAGTGTGAAATATGTTACTATGATGACCAGGCAAATAGTGGTGAATGTTATGAATGTGTAAAAGGAATTAGAGACAACTTTATTCCAAAATCTTTATAATCCACACAACAATAAAATTAAAAATAAAAGGAGACGCATATGAAAATTATTGACTGTAAAGAACTTAAAAATAAACAAATTCCTAGTATCAAACAATATGTTAAGAATAGTGGATCACGCTCTTTAGCTATTGTTCAGGTACTAGGTGACGCAGCTAGTGATACATATACTAAAAATAAAGTAAAATTAGGAACGGAATTAGGATTGAAAGTAGAACATTTTACATTTAAAGAAGATGTCGAAGTATACAATCTTCAATATGAATTAGAAAATATATGTAAGTTTTATGATGGAGTAATTTTACAATTACCATTGCCTAAGCACCTACAAAAATACGAACAGCAACTACTAGATACGATTCCATTTGATAAAGACGTTGATTGTTTGTCTACTCATTCTATTGGACTTCTACATAGTGGTAAAGCTAAATACTTCCCATGTACGGCTAAAGCTGTATTAGATGTGTTGGATGAATATCAATATGATTTAGATGGTAAAAACGTACTTATCGTTGGGAGACAACAGCTTTTAGGTTATCCTTTATTTAGAATGATGACAGATAGAAATGCCACTTGTACGTTAGCACATAGTCACACTAAAAACTTAGAAGAAATGTTATCAAGTGGTAAGTATAACGTAGTTGTATCAGCTATTGGAAAACCTAGATTTTTAAATAACATCAACGCAGATTTCATTCTTGATGTAGGCATTAATAGAGATGAAAACAATAAACTATGTGGAGATGTCAATTTAGATACTTGTAAATTTGAATATGCTACAACTGTAGGTGGTGGAGTTGGAGGTTTAGGTCAGCTCACGGTATTAAATTTATGTCAGAATACTATTATTGCAGGAGGAAGATAATTATGATGAATATTAAAACTTTAGAAGTGGCAGGAATTTACCCTGCATTACAAGGAATGAGATTACCAATGATGAGTAGATCTAAATCTGATACTTTACCTAGTATAGAAGGAGTGTGCAGTATTGGTGAAGCTGATATGGGATTATGTAAAAGATTAATCAAAGGTGGAAACGAACATGCTAAATATCTTAGAATGATCCAAGTATGGGCAGATGTAGATATGCCTAGATACTGGTGGTCAGAGGCAGATACTTATAAGTTTGGTGTCAAGAACTCCGAATCAACTATGCACCGTCTATTAAATAACCAAAATCCGATTACATTAGACTTATTCGTATATAATGAAGAAGATAAGGATATTATGAAAACAGTAGTAGATAGGTTAGAAGAATTAAGAAAAGAGTATTTACAAACTAAAGATTTTAACCTAGTGGTTAGAGCTAAACGTATCCTGCCCGAAGGTTTCTTACAGATGCGAACATGGAATACTAACTATGCAGAGTTAAGAAATATCTATATGCAACGTAAAAATCACCGCCTAAAAGAAGAATGGCTAGATGTATTTTTAGAATGGGTTAAAACTCTCCCATATGCAGAAGAACTTATAATGACTGATTATCGTAAGGCTGAGTAATTTCAGCCTCTTTTCATATCTCAATAGATTAAATTAAAAATTATATTGACTAAATTAAAATTATACTATATACTAAAATCATAGCAAGGGACAAGCTATAAATACATATTAAGGAGGGTTTATGAAATCAATCCAAGAACAATTATTATCAAACGGCATAGCGACTACTGAGATGACTATGGATCAACTAGCTTATAATGTTTTTGCACCAAAACAAGGATATAAGTATACGACTGAAGATGGATTTAAAGTAGTAGTTGTAGAAAGCTCCTATTATCCTAGTTCTGAATTATGTATTATTAGATTCAAGCTTAATAAGCTTAATTAAAAATTAAATAGGAGGAATTTAATGAAAGAAACAATTAGCATCATTAATAAAATAAAAAACACATCTTCGACTAACGAAAAGATAGCAATTCTAAAGGACAACAAAGACAATGAATTACTGAAGCGTATTTTATATTATACATATAATCCAGACCTTAAATACAAAATCACAGAAGATGTAATAACTCCATACATAATAGAATTTAGTGAATATGACAAAGACCCATTTAAACTGTTAAATAAATTAGCAACATCAAATATCAACGATGAATTAAGACGTGAGGTTGGAGTATTTTTAGGTAGCTTAACACAGGAAGAAGGAGAGCTTTGGCTTAATGTACTACAAAAGGATTTAAGATGCAACATATCTGTTAAGACTATTCAAAAAGTGTGGAAAGGATTAATTCCTGAATGGGGTTGTATGTTAGGTAGTAAATATTTTGATAATGAAAAATATGTAGAAGGAAAGTCATTTACTCTCACAGTTAAACTCGATGGTCATAGGTGTTTAATTGTAAAACATGGAAAGGATATTAAATCCTACACTAGACAGCATAAAGAGTATTTAGGATTAGACGACATCATTAATGAAGTATCTACTATGGAAGGAGACTTTGTATTAGATGGTGAATTATTAGTATCTAACTATAAAGAAATTCCACCGGAAACACGATATAAAGCTACTAGCAATATTGTAAGAAAAGATGGTGTTAAACATGGCGTATCACTAATTGCATTTGACATTGTGCCATATCAGGACTTCATCAAAGGTAAATGTAACACACCATACATGGAAAGACGTAAACGACTAGAACAAGTTTTATCCAATAAACAATTCATTGAAGTTGTAGACATTGTATACAAAGGTTCTGATACAGACGTTATCATTCCATTATTAGATGAGGTTACATCAAAAGGAGAAGAAGGTCTAATGCTTAATTTAAACAACCATCCATATGAATGTAAACGTACAAAAGGATTATTAAAACTTAAGAAGTTCCAAACAGCCGATGTAAGAGTAGTAGAGGTACTTGAAGGTGACGGTAAATACAAAGACAAATTAGGTGCTATAACAATAGAATTTGAGCATAACAGAGAAATTCATAGATGTAATGTTGGCTCAGGATTCAGCGACGATGAAAGACTTTTATACCATCGCCAACCAGAATTACTATTAAATAAGATTGTAGAAATTGGATACTTTGAAATTACATCAAACGCTAAAGGCGGAGTAGGTCTTAGATTTCCAACATGGAAGTCACGTATTAGACATGATAAAACGGGAATTAGCATGAATTAATGTAAACAAAAACAGTATTTTATAGTAACACAAATCTAAGTTTTATTAATTGAAGGGTGGTTAGTTTACATGAGTTGTAAATACTGTGAACCTAAAACAATTAGGTTTGACCAAATATGGGTTAGTGATAGGGATAATGGGTGTAAATGGTGTGATAAGGACAAGTGCGATAATGTAGAAGACAGTTGTTATGGTAAAGCATATGCGAAAGTGCCACTTAATTTTTGTCCCAACTGTGGTGAAAAGATAAACTAATAAAATAATTTTTTGGAGAGTGTAAAAATGAAGATTGAATTTGAAGTTGAACACAAGGGTCAAATTAGTGACGGATACCACACATTTGATGAATTATATCATCATAGGATGATGTTATTTGCAGTCATATGCAACACTTACAGGAATAATGCGTGGAAGTCTTGGCATCACCACGACGGAACTATGTATGATGATTATTTCATTGTGGGAATTGAAACGCCACACGGACAATATTCATATCATTATCACAAGGATAATTGGAACATGTTTAACGTGACTTGTGTAGAGAAAGCACCTAAATGGGATGGTCATCAACCTAAAGACATTGATAGATTACTAAGTTTAATAAAATAGTTCTTTGGAAAGGGTGAATGACATGAGTTGGAAGTTTGTTATGAGAGCAGAAAATGCAATGACAATAGAAAGTGCTGACAACATGGCGAGGATTGCAGGATATGAATTTCTTCTATGGAATGGAGAAGTTTATTTCTTGCACAATAAAGGAAGAACAAAAACAGAGATTAAATTAAAAGATTTGTATTAAACAATAAAATAGTTTTTTGGAGGTGATTAAATGAATCTTGAAAGCGTAAGATGGCATACAAATGTGTTAAAACACAGAACTGAAATGCTTTTAAGGACTTTGGATTATACTATTGAAGAATACGATGAAGAAATAAGTTCTTTAGCCATTGAAGATGTTAATAAATATTTTAGATTAGTAGAGATACAGTTTAACAGGGTAAAAAGATTTGTTGAGCTAAACAAATAATTATTTGGAGGATATAGGTTTTATGAAAATATTCATTGAGCATATTGATGGAAAAATTAATGAATATGAGTTTATTGATAATGATTATAGTGAATGGAGTGGATATGCAAAATGTGTTCAAGAACCTCTTCATGGTATCTATTTTATAGCTGCTAGAATAGTAGATAGATTAACAGATTCTGATATCGCAGTAGTTCCATTCGCTTCTAATGTATTTGCAGTAGACAAAACATATCTTGAAGTTACATCTACGATAACTAGAATTTGGTTCGAAGGCTTCGATTTGTATAATAGGAGAATAAATACATTATCTTTTTTACTTTAAACGTTTAAATTTCAAAAAATAATAGCAGGATTAAATTAGCATACTACATATGTCACTATTCATATATTTTGCATACAATATATGTAATTATTAACAAGTAAAAGAAGGATTTTATAGGAGGATATCTACTTGAAGAAAGTAACAATCGAAGTAACGCAACCAACCAAACCATCTCTGAATAGTTATGATGTGTGTCCTAATTGCGGATTCCCATTATCCCCTTCTAATGTAACTATAATAGAAGGCTTATTTAGGAGCACGATTGTAAAAGGTAAAGAGTGCACTGTATGTGGATGTGGGTACAAAATAATTAATTATATATAAGGAGGAATAATATATGAAAAATATTTGGCTTAGATACAGAAATTGGGCTATTGGAGATGTTGCAGACAATTTCTTATATGTTTGCGAGGCTTTATGTAGTTTTGGAATTAGTGTTCTTAACCTAATATGGAAAACAATTAAACTTCCATACGAAGTAATACAGTACAAGAGAGGTAGGTGGATATAATGAACTTATCACAAGAAGATGTCGAATTTCTAAAAGAATTGCAGTATAAACTTAAAACCCAAGAAACAGATTATCAAGCTGCGCCTAGATTTTGGGGAGTAATGGAAACCAAAAGAATATATGGATTTTCAGATGATTATTCAGATGGTATATACATACGTGATTGTGATATAGATGAATTCTGTTATGAAGATGATGAGCTAGATGATGCTTTAGAATTTCTAACAGAAAACGAATATGTTAATGAAAATGATATATCTCATGTTATAGATTTATATGATTTAAAAGAGGTTCTTGAAGAGTTAGGTCATACAGTAGAAATATATGGCTACAAAGAACTAGATATTTTATCTGAAGAAACAGGGTGTTTTCTAACAAAAGAAGCCTGTAAGAAGCATATTGAATTAAATCATTATCATTATGATAAGCCTCGTACATATGCTATGACAGCTTGGAGAAATCCTGAGTTTGAAAGACTTATGAAGATTATTGAGAACATAGATTTTAAGGAGTGATTACATGTTTGGATTTATGTTAGGAACATGTCTTGGATTGTTACACTCAAATAGCAGTTATGATTCTAGTCATTTAATTGCAGACGCAATCCGTGAGCAAAACCGCATTAAAGAAAAAGAAATATTAATACAACAAAAGCAAAGAGAACGTGCCGAATGGCTAGATAAATTAAAACGAATCACAGATGAAGATTTGCTTAGACTCCTTGAAAATACAAATGAATATTGCGAAACAAAAATATGCTTATCTAGTGGTAGAGGATGTAGTATTTTATACGAATTAGAACATGGCAAAGAACTAAACGAAAAATACATAGATATTAAAAACGAATGCCTAATAAGAAATTTAATAAAACTATAATGATAAATCAGGAGGTAACTAGATGATATTCAACAAATTTGATATACAGGAAATTATTAATTATAGAAATCAAAGAAAAGGTGATATCCAATTAGAAATAGATAAAATTAAAAATGATTTCGAGCGTCAATTACAATCCCACAAAGATGAAATAATGAAAATTATGTTTAATAGTAGCCATGAATTGGGGTTTGTTTTCATAGAAAACGATTCTTTAAAAGAATTCTTAATGGAGTGGTTAAACAGTTACTCTAATTATAATTTACCAAAACGAGTTCATAATGATGTCATAGAAGAAATCTTGAAAGATAATGGTATTTGTTTAATCAACACATATAGAGGTGGAAAAAACAACAATGTTTTGAATTTGAATTTGTGTATTGACACATATTACCTAATTGACAAATTTAAGGAGGAATTATATGTTTAAAAAACTATTTTGCGATCATGACTATCAACTCGTAGATACTGTTAGATATTATACTAGATCATATGCATACACTAAGGTTTACATGTGTAATAAGTGTGGAAAGGTAAAGAAAATTAAATATTAATGTTAGGAGATTAAATTATGAAAAACATAATACATGCTGCAATAACAAAAGTTATTTTAGGCCATAAAATGCTAGAAAATGAATCTTTAAAATATGTGAAAATGATCGAGGATACAGAAAAATATTTAAAAATAGATTATGCATTTGATATTAAACTTAAAAAGGGAAGGCTGTACAACATTTCATATATTGCACAAACCAAAGAATACGATAATCATAGATTAAAAGATATCGAAGACCAAACTCTACATGTTGGCCATTGTAGATATGTATGCACAGAAAGAGTATTGTCTAATGATTGCACACCGTCATATAGGTTTGTATTTAAGAAAGTAAAAAATTAAAACAACTGGTGACAGCTTTAGCGGAGATATTAATGAAATCAATAGGCTTATAAATGAAATTAAAGATATTATTAATAACTAAACGATATGTTTTATAAGGAGTGAATTTATGAAATACATAAAAGCTTTTACAAATGTAGAATCAATGGTTCTTGAAAGAGAGAATATTATTAATGATTTGCAGCAATTTAATAGAGAAAATAAAGGTAACCAAAAACTTAAAGATGAAGTTTCTAGCAACAAGATTTTGATTGTAAAAGCCAAAGAAGAGTTAAAGCTACTGTATAATATTAGGAATAGTTTTTATATCTAAAATGTTACTTTTATCCATAGGAGTGTGTTAGATGAAATTAAAGCAAGGGGATCTTATATTTACAGACAGAGGAACAGTTTATAAAATATTTAAGATGTGGCATAAATTCAAACCGTATTATATAGCTCAAGATATAGAGGAATTAATTAAAAACCACCCAAACATATCAGAATGTAAGAAATATTGCATATCGAATAATTCCAATGTTGATTTTGACAGAGATGGCATTACGTTAGTTGTTAGAAAGTATTTTTTTGGAATGTTTACAAAGGAAATTAAAAATCAAAGGAGGTAATTGCATGACAAAATTTCAACCCGTAATTAAGTGGAGTGGTAGCAAAAGAAGTCAAGCTGAAGAAATATTAAAGAGGTTTCCAAAGAAAATAGATACATATTATGAGCCTTTCTGTGGTAGTGCTAGTATGTTAAGAGCTTTGCTTGAGAGTGATATTGAAGTAAGAGAGTATTGTTGTAGTGATTTAAACGATGGGTTAATTGCCCTATGGAATATGATTAAATATAATCCATTAAAAATCAAAGAGTCTTATCGTAATATGTGGAACGAATTAAATGTAAATGATGATAAAGAACGCAAGAAACAATACTTCTATACCGTTAGAGAAAGATATAATATGTTTCATAAGCCAGAAGATTTTATGTTTATCATGCGTACCACAACAAACGGCATGCCTAGATATAATAAAGATGGATTATTCAATAATTCATTCCATGTAACTAGAAACGGAATTATTCCTGATACACTGGATAAGATTGTAGATGAATGGTCTTCACTTTTGAATAGACACAATGTAAGTTTTACTTGCCATAGCTATAACACCATTGATCCATACGAAGGAGATTTCGTGTATCTTGACCCACCATATGCAAATACTAAAGGGATGTATTACGGAAGTATTGATAATAATGAACTGTGGAACTGGATAAGAGGACTAAGCTGTGGGTACGCATTAAGTTATGATGGCATTAGTGGAGAAAAAGATAATACATATTTAGTACCAAGCGACATATATGATACACACGAATACATATTGAGTGGAAATAGTAGTTTTAAAAGAACGATAGGGAAATCCAATGACAGCATAGTATATGAAAGTTTATATGTGAAGCTTTAGTTATATAAAAAAATTAAAAAATAAAGGAGATATAATTATGATTAAATTAGGTGAAATCAATTTCAATACAGATAAACACACTATTGACTTAGAACTTAAATCTTTAGTAGAAAACAATCTCACACAACATCAATCACAAGATTTACAAGTGACATGGCATAAACTAGCCACATTAATAGAATCGGCACTAAATAAATATGTAGAAGGAGAATAAATATGGACACGTTAACAGTATTAGAAAGAACCTTGCTTAATATTAGACATATCATTAGCAAATACAATACTGAATTAGATGACGCTGATCTTTACTCATTGTTAAAACTCGAACAAGAATTATCAAGAATCGTATAACAAAACTGGAAAGGAAACATCATGGAGCTAATCACGATATTCATAATCAAGTTATTTGACAATATGCTGGGGACTTGCAAATCAGTATATTTAGCCAAAGAACAATACATAAAAGCATCAATATTCAACGCACTAAGCACATTCTTTTATTTCATAGCAATCGTGCAACTAACTAAAACCAACAGTATATTATCTATCCTAGCTATTTGTTTAGCTACATTCATAGGCACATACGCAAGTGGTAAATTAATCCGTAAGCAAGAAGGAGATAGACTATACATATTTAGAATCACATCCGACAACCTCGAAAATGGCATTAAATTCGCCGATACAGTACGAGATAACAACATATCTATCCATACCACCACAGGGTACGATAAATCAATGAACAAAACGTTATTCTGCGAAATATATTGTACAACTAAAGAAGAAAGCAGAATCGTAACTAATCTAATCCCTTGTGAGTTCAAATATCACATACAAAATCCTATAGACTGATACAGCTATAAATAAGTAACCTATATTAAATAAGAAAGGATGGTATTCTTTGTGCCAAAGCATATATTAGATAAATACAACTTAAAATCATGTAGAAAGGTAGCTGAAGGACTATTGGTGGTTTCTAATGACTTAGATGAATGGCTAATAAAGGATACCATTCTTCTCCATAGAGATAATAGAAATAAGCGTGGTAATATTAGCTTTCATAGACAATGTGTAATCAAGTCTAATACTCATGCATTGAGATACATATCCTCACATTCGAGAAGATACAATAAACCACCAAGACAAACAAGATTAGAAAAGTTATTTGAATTAATCTAAAAGGAGATGAAATAAATGGAGTTAATTAAACAATTATCAACGGACAGATTAGAACAAATTTGTAATGATGGTCTATTATGGAATGAATATAGTACCGATCAAAAATATAGAAGCCTACTACATAGAACTACAAGCCTCATCCAGGAACACCATGAAGATGAAATTATCTTAACACGAGATGTGTTAGACTGGGCATCAGTAGAGCTATTAAGACGCAAAACATTAAATTAAAAAATAGTCATATCTCACTTCGTCCTATCATATATTAAACTATAAAGAAGATGAGGTGAGATTATGGAATTAGTTTATTACACATTAAAGAATGATACTACTACTTATAAAGGTCAGTTAATTTATACCGATGCAGGTTGTATGCTTTTAGATTACAGTGGGATGAATACGATTAAGCAAAGTGATTTAGCTAGTATAACCACTACAGAATACAGTCAGAATCCTAACTTGATACTATATCCATAAGATTACGTAAGGATAAATAATTAATATACAAAAGATAATTAAATTAGATTAAAGAGAGGATTTAGCTTATGGTAAACTACATGAAATTAATTAAAGAAACAATCCAACAACATCCAGAAATCAATCCATTGGTGATTGCTGATGTATTACAGAGAAGTAAAGATTGGCTAGAAGGTAGCTACAATTCTGAGTATGATGATTATATTAAACGACAGTACGAATACTTAGTTAAGTTTAGTGAACTAGGCTCTCTATTATGAGGGTCTTTTGACATTTCTATTTTAAAACAAAAAAAAATAGGGACAGCTAAAAGCCATCCATTACGTTATATTACAATAAAAATACACCATACACAAGACAAACGGATAGTTTGGATTGTAAAGAATAGCCACTCGCATCTACTCATCTATCCTACTTGCTTGGAGAGTGGGTGTTCTTTTGTTTTTAAAAGATAGTGGACGTGGTGAGAAAAGCACTCACCCCATCCTTCAGTCTTTGGAAATCCAAATCCTGAGTTTAAATTTCCCCATTTAGTTTTTTCTAGCGAGTTGTAATATTATATTGTCTTAACTTGTTATCTCCTACTGGATTAGATATATAAATAATAATAAGGACAAAATCATTCAAAATGTTATTCAATCCCTTTGTTATCAACGGATTCGTGATTTTATAAAAGTATCTAAAATGTGGCAAAATCTAGTCATTTAGTATCTAAATTGTGGCACTTTATAAGCAAGATACTTTGAAATCTGTACATAATAACTTTTTAAATTCATCTATATGGTTTCCAGTACCAGCGTATAAGAGTCTAGGATTCATTTTGTACCACATACCGCTTCCACATTTAATTCCTAACATAGCATATTCTCCAAATAACTGAAGTTGAAGAATTTCTTTTTCAAATCTTCCTGAGTTCTTAGGATTATATCCAACAACCTCACAAATTTCTGATAATTTCAGTGGAATAACATCTTCTACATAGTCTTCAGATGGATTTTGACAAATTACATTATATTTTACATTAACGTATGGAAGCAACTTAAATAAGTAGTATAGCTGCTTGTGTTGTTTAGGATCACAATTGTTGTATAATTCTCTAAGGCCATTATCAAATATTCTACTGTGCCCTTGTTTAGATTTTGATTTTGATAGACTTCCTCTATGTATAATATCTCCATTTACTACATAATGAGTATTCTCTTTGATTAATAAACCACTTTTTAATAATGTAGACATCGTTCTTTTGAATTCAGCTTCAGATAGACCGAGTACGTCTTCTATACCACCTCTATCCATTCTTTTGCCGTTATCATATACTAAATACATACCCTTTTCTTTATAGTTTGTATATGTACATAAGTACAGAAATCTTAGTTTAATACTTTCTTTAATATCCATCTCTAATAACCCTCCATTAAAGAAATTGAAATAAAAACTACCACATTCATTTGTTATGATGTTTTCAAGCTCATCTCTATCATTTTTCATCTCTAAATACTTTTTTCTTTCTTCTGATTGTATGTCATTCGGTCTTTTAATTGTTATTTTATCATTCTCATACACATAATCTATAACGTTTCCATTTCTATCAATTAATACTCTATCTACTTCGTATGTACCACGTTTTAAATATTCTTTATCTTCTACTATCATAAGTTTATCATCTCCATTATTTTTAATTAATATCTTTATATAATAATGTAAAACCTTTATACTCTTTGCCGTTTCTTGCGCTTAATGATATCCTACTGTTTGTAAGCTTAACACCAAATAATTCAAGTGACTTTCTTTCTAATTCACAACAAGAATCAAACACACCTAAACTAATACCATTTTTAAATATTTCAACTTTCTTAGATGTCTTTGTATACATCTTTTCACATTTTAATGTTCTTTCTTCATGTTCATCGTAGTTACACAAACCAAAATCTCTACCTTTTGCTAGGTATTTTTTGATTGATGTTCTATTTATTTTCATCAATTTACTTAAATCTGTTGTTGTAAAATATTTATCTCTTTCCTTATGTATGTTCCATAAATGCCACGCTTGCTTCATTTTGCTATCGATGGACGATATATCTATTTCTTCCCAATCAACATTATCTAAATTAATCACTCTTTCTAATTCCTTGATTGTATTATTTTTGATAATAGATAACCTATTGGATATGTCTTGGTAATGGCAATTAATTCTAATAACATCAAGTCCATGTGATTCAGCCTTTTTATCTTTCAGATAATCAATAGACTCTATTTCTTCTTTTGTTTGCCCACTCATATTGTTATCCTTATAATGAAAACCTCCATCCATTTCTATTATCAAATTCATTGAAGGTATATAAAAATCATATCTTTTTGGTTTTATCCATTCTGGAGAGTATTCAGCGATGTATTTTATTTTTAATTTATCTAATAAGTTAGACATGAATTTGTTTGGATATCTAAACCCATCTGAACATCTACTACATGAAGCTCCGTGGTTCGCTAACAATGATATTGTGATTGTTTTTTCATTACCGCAATCAGGGCACACAACGGTAATTTCATTTTTTGAATTTTTAGCTACTCCTATCAACTTTTCTTTGTCTTTTACATTTTTAATGACATCATATGGTAGCAAACTATATGCGTCATTTACATATGGTTTTATTTCTGATGATGAACAATATGGACACCTTTGACCAAAATAAAAATTCCCACAATTAACATAGTATTCTCCGTGAATTTCGCATTTAAACCAACACTTATCTCTAGTTGCTTTTCTAACTTTAAACGGATCATTCTTGTTATTAGACCCCCAATATAAATCTATTCCGTTTTCTCCATATGTGTTTAATAAGTACATACCTATTGAGTTACATTTTACACATATTGTAATTGACTTTCTTTTTGGAGAAAAGGAGGAGCTTCCTATGCTTTGAATTTCTCCGCAAATAAGGCATTTACATAACCAATATTTATGTTTTGTTTTTATTTCTTTATTTTTAAACCTTTCTTCTTCAAGTTTATTTCTTTCTTTATCTTCTGAAACAACTTCCCAATTATCGTATATGTTTCCGACAAAATTAATCCTCAAAAAATCACCCCTTAACAGTCCTAATATCTAATAATAAATTCTGTAGCTGGATTATCTTTGTCATATATGCCACGAGTAGTTAAACTCTCTACAACATCAAATGAGTCGTCTTTCCATAAATTTGATTCAGTAAATCCGTCAAAAATCATCTTTGGCGTATAGTTATCACTGTCGCATCTACGTCTAGTGGGTATATGTATAATCATTTCTACAGTACACTTTTCTATGTTTAAATCATTAAATCCATATTGTTCTACTACAAACATCGTAAACTCTTTCCAATTTTGCTTTAATCCATTGCAGCTCATCCTAGGCATAATACTCCATTTATTTATACTTGGATGTCTGCCGTCTACGATGGGAAACTTCTTCCTAGTTGGATATTTCTTAAAGTATTCCTTACGATACTTCTCCACCATTTCTTTATTGAAAATAATTCTAATCTCGTTCTTAAATTCCATATGTATCACCCTTTTCATTAAAATAGTGCATAAAAAATAACACCTAAAAAGATGTTAGATTATGCACTATGTATATCTTTATTCTATTTTTAACCTATAAAAGAGGAGTTTCATTTCCTCTCTTAACTCATTAATCCTGCACTTTTTAATTTAGCTAATAATGCATTAAAGTCTTCTACTAGTCCTGCAACATCACTAGCTGTGCTATCAGCTTGAGTAGGCATTTTCTTAACCAAACCTAATGCACTTTCTGTAGCTGCTGAATATGTAGTGTTGTTGTCGTTGCCCCATACTGCCGTACCAGCAGAACTCCAACGTAAAATTTGTCCACTAGCTCCTCCTGCTGGAATATGATTGTTACCATCTCCTGTAGGATGAGTATATTTAGTATCTTTATCAGCTCCCCATTTAGCTACGCCGTCTTCACTCCATACAAGAATTTGACCTGCTGAACCACCTGTTGGGATGTGTTTATTACCAGAGTTAGTTGGATGTGTGTATTTATTAGCCCCTGTCGCTACTCCATCCAGTTTAGTTTTATCTTCCTTGCTCATTAATCCATCTTGTGATGTAGTTGCCTTTGTATTTTGTGCTTTACCATTTACTTCTTTTACTATATTATTTAATTCTGTTTCTGTTAAAACTTGACCATTTTTAAAATTTGTTAATGCCATATTATCAACTCCTATCTAATTTCTTCCTAAAACAATCTTTCCTACAATACCTAATCCTACTATTGAAAGTTCTCCAGTATCTACTTTGTTAAATCCAATAATTGTTACTGTTACATCAGATGCACTATCGTAATATACTTCAATCTCATTGTCACTAATATATTTATATTTAACTGGACTAACTATCCCACTATTATTTACTTGTACGATTAAGTTATTAGTTTCCAAGTTGTGAACAACGTTAGTCTTGAATCCAGAATCAGCCGCAGAGAATGAAGTGTTATCTATTGGAATAGTGTAGAATTTAACTGAAGAATTTTGATTTCCACCACCATTACTAATATGTAAAAATCCCATAATCTCACCTACCTATCATTTAACATAATACCCAAGCATATATGTGCATTTTGCTGACTGGCTATCACAAACAATAGAAGTAAACCTATATGTATCATCGTTGTTTACATCCCAAACAGTTCCTTCTTTAAGATAAATCGGCATTATAATGTCACCATTTTTAACTAATAGCTTTAAATTTGTTTCAGCACATATTGTTAGTTTCGTTACAATTGTTCCTTCATCTACCAGTTCTTGACCTTTGGTAAGTGTTTGGGTATAGTCAGATTCACTTGTAGGTGTTTGTGTCTTAAAATAACTATACTGTCTTGTCATCTATATCACATCCTTTTTTTTAATTGTATCTATAGAAATTTTTTCGTTCCATTTTTCTAGTAACGGTAGATATGTAGCTGAATCTACTAATATATACATAGACCTTTCTCCAATACCAGCACCAACTATCCTACAACCATTCTTGCATAGGAAGTCTATATATCTAGCACGTTGTACAGTATCCATGCAATATACTTTTATGCTATTTGGAATTATCTTCACCATTATCACCCTCTTTTCTATTTTTAATTATTTCTTTTATTTTTAAGTTCAGCTAACTGTTTCTTAATTTCACTTCTAATCTCCGTACTAGATTTTTCCTTTTGATAGAAGGTAAGAGTAGTTGAAACATCTTTATGGTTTAATTTTTTCGCAACCAACGAAGCGTCTACCCCGTAGTCTAACAATAAATTACTAGCTGTTTTTCTAACACAGTGGCTTCTAAAATCCTCTAAGCCAATAATGCGACCGATTTTTTTAATTCTTTCTTGCAATGTACCTTTAGTCATTTGTTTCCATTCGCCATGATATTTGCAAACCCACATAGCATCAATTTCCAAGTTATCCATTTCTTTTCTCATTTCAAGCCATTGTTCGATAAGCTCTTTTGTATCTTCTTCAAAACTTACATCTACAATATAAAACTCCTTCTCACGAATATCCTTAAAACACATTTCTTCTAAATCTAAACTAGATAGAGTGAGTCTAGCCATAGCTCCTATTCTATTAGCAGAATCAAGCATAATTTTCCATATCAATAAGTCCATAAAATCATATTTATTATCTTTATTTTCGATCAACCCTTTTGTTATTTCATCTACTTGCTCTTGGGTTAAGAAATATGTTGATATGATCTTTTCTTTGTTTGCTTGTTTCATCCTATCTATACGTTTGTCGAATGGGTGGAATGGAATAGATTTACGTTTCATACTCCATAAATAGAATGATGATACTGCACTAATTTTAGTGTTTATGATTTTCTTATTGTTTTTTAATGTTTCTTGACAAAATGCCATGAATCCTTCTAGTACATCAACCGCGTTCTCCATAAATTCTTCTGAATAAAGCCCCACATTATCCCACTCTTCTGATAGATAAACTAAGAATTGCATAAAGTAATTTTGATATACCTTATATGTAGATTCTTTTGCTAACGGATTTTTTATGATATTAGATTTCAAATATTTCTCATACAACTTGATATTATCTGGATTCACCTTTGCTTTTCTTTCTGGTGTACAATAATTTACTTTTACTACTTTTCCCATCTAATCACATCCTTTTCATTTTTTGCATAAATAAAAGACGCAGCAATATGCTACGCCTTAACTCTCATACATTCTTTATATAACTCAATTAACTCTGTCTCTTCTGCTAAATCTAGTTTATTAGCCGTTGGGGGAATAGCTTCATAACTATTTCTATTTCCTCCAATATATGCTTCATCTAATCCATACATATAAACTTGTTTATTTCTTATTACAGGAAATCCTCCTTTGAACTTAAATCCTGTTTCAGTTCTTCCTTCTCCATCAAACTCGCTAATATGTAAAATCCCATACTTATCTAAATATGCATATCCCATTTTATATCACCCCTTATATTATTTATTTAATATTCTTTCTAGTATTGCAAAAAACTCTCCTACTTTAATGTCGTCTTCACACTTAGGTAGCCAAGTATCTAATTCAAGACCATACTTATTACAAACTCTAGTAATTGCTTGTGTTTTCCAATTGTCTTTAATTGGAGACTTCCATGAAGAAGTAATTTCAAAATGTGGTGTATCTCTGAAGCTTGTCCAATCTCCGCCCCATGTTATGTCTAATTTTCTAGCAATAGCACCACATTTTTCAAAGAATGAACTATCACTATACTCTTTACCATTTACATTCAAACAAATATCCCAAGCATACCCACTTTGATGATTAGATTTCTTTTTATATCCATCACAATTAGTTACTATGCTGCCTGGCTTAGTTCTACCTTGTTGATATAAGCTATTTTGATATTCTGCATCCCTGAGTGTTTGAGTAATACATACGTTAAGATTAGCCTTCTTACACTCTTTCATGAATATATTACAAGCTGTTTGTGCCAATGGTTTTAAATCCTCTATCTTTCTGCTATTAATCACATCATCACATCCATTCTATTTTGTATGTTGTCAATATTTATCTTTAAAAAACACTCTTTATATCCTCCAAATTTGATTTTAGGAGTATATTTAAAATCCTCATGCTCTTTATGTAGCTCTTTTTCCAAATATGTAGCATCATATTTATTAGTTTTAATAATTTTTAAAATTTTATAAACATATAGCATTTTTTCCGAACCTCTAAATCTCTTTTTAACCCCTTGCTCGGTTATTCCGATCTTATAAAACTTTTCCTCACCATTCCAACATTCAATTATATAAATTTCTGCCTCTTCTTTAAGCCAATTATTTTTATTTCTTTCAGCTATACCGGGAATATATTTACCTTCAAGTTTATCTGTCCTGCACTGTTCGCATCCGTACCCGTTTTTTAAAGAAGTCCATGTTGTATAAACTATAGTATCGTGTGTTAAGCATCGGCATTTTAATTTGGTTTTAGCATTAATATACTCATCGCTTAAAACTTCCATTTTGGGATTGATTTGCTTTATTTTTTCTTTAACCTCTTCTATTGTTAATTTTATGGTGCCGCCACAAACTGGACAACCTTGACCTTGAGACAAAGAATGCCAACTCATTAAAAACTCGTTATTGTCAATCAAGCATTTGCATTTTAGCTTCTTGTGTGCCGATTCGTATGTATTGCTAATAATTTTCACATTTGGGTTAATTTCTTTTAATCTAGCTTCCACTTCCTTCATTGTTAATTTTAATTTTTCTATTCTGTTTTTGTTACTACACACTGGACATCCTATACCACAAGATAATTTATTCCAAGATACTTCCCACTCGTTTTCATCGATTAAACACTTACATTTTAATTTAGATTTAGTATTAACATACTCATTTGATAATATTAATATATTTGGATTTATAATTTTTAATTTTTCCCTAATCTCTTCAATTGTTAACTTAGCATTACCACTACACATAGGACATCCATGTCCTTCTATAAGCTTGTCATACCTTGCATTCCATTCAAACCCATCTATCTTACATTTGCATCTTAGTTTAGTTTTAGCATTAATGTATTCATTGCTTAAAATTTTAATATTTGGGTTGACCTTACCAACTCTTATTTTAATTTCTTCGATATTTAGTTTACGCATTATCTCACCCTAACCAAAACAAATAATTCACAACGTAACAATATTACCAGGTCTCGTTCTACCTTGTTCATATAGATAGTTTTGTCTAGCCTGTGAGCGATGATATTCTGTTACAAAAATAGGTATATTCCTACGTTTGCACTCATCTAAAAACAATTGTGCTGCTTGTTGTGCAATAGGTTGCAAACTTTTAATGTCTCTGTTTGCCATAGTCACTGTATCCATATTATCAACTCCTTTCAATAAAACAATCCTAAGTTATTTAGATTGATTTTGTAGCCAAGATTTTGTATCAGCTACCATTTCATTAATCAGCTTAATCAAATCGTCTCTTGTATAGAAGAATTTGATAATACTTGGAAATCTCTCATATACTCCTGTTATTACGCTTTCCAACTTCTCTTTATTTTCACCGTGAGAAAATTCAGCTTCAGCTTTTGCAATCAATGTCAATATGTATAAACTTACATTAGCTTTATAACCTTGTTTCCAAAGGTAAATAGCCCCTACTACAAACAAAACTACCACTAAAACATTTACCCAATTAGTTGCTAAAAGTCCTAAAATCGCTTCCATTTATATCACCGACCTTTTCTATTTATCTAACTTAATATTGATAATATCTACTTTGTTACCAACCTCAGTAATCTCTTGCTTCATTCCAGCCATTTCAATAGTGAATCTTTCAACCAATATCTTATTTGTCTCCGATAATTCCCTATTTGTTTTTGTGATTTCTTCTTGTCTACTTTCACTTTTTTCTATTCTGTCCACCATGTATTGTCTATTCTTCTCGTCTTTGTCTTGTTGTACTTTTAAATAGTTATCTAGCTTTTTTAATCCATACCATCCAACTATTACCAATGCCACCAACGGAAGTCCATATTGTGTTATTAACCCAAGAATAGTTGTCTCAATACTCATCTCCATCACATCCTTATATTATCCTTGAAAATCACCTACTATCTGTGTTATCATATTGTTGCTATCTTGTCTCATCGCAGGTAGTTATAAAGAGGCTAAACGTACCCGATACGCCAGCCTCTTTTATTTGTTTAAATTATTTTATTTTTTTAATTATTCTATTGGTGTTCCATCTGGATTTAGACCCATAGCTGCTAATGTGTCAATCACAGCTTGACGTTGTTTTGTTGGTACTTGGTCTATTGTACGTAAACCTTTAATAATTAAGCAAACGTAAACATCTACCATACTTCTCACCCCTTTCTCTCCAAAATTAAATAGTATTGTAAATGCTAATGAAATTCTGTGTAGCATATTACCACCCTACTTTTCTAAAGAAATTAGATATTCTACTTCAGCTTTATTTTCTTCTGGAATCTCATCTAAAGTTTTTAATCCTTTTTTATACAAACTATAATATACTTTACTCATTGCTGATACTGTCATTATTAAATCCCACCTTTCAATGCTTTAACTTCTTCTTGTAATAATATGATTTGCTCATTTAATTCTGCTAGTGCTTCTAATGATATGGTTGTCATAGTATCTGTACTGGACAATTGTTCATTTACTTCTGCTGTAGCTAACATAGTAGTAGTAATTAACTCATCTTGTATTATGTTATCATTTTTAATCACATCAATATCACTAGGCTTACCTTTGTCTACAATTTTACTTGTAATAACTCCGTCAATAACTTCATACTTGTCAAAATCCTCTTCATCAATAAATGCATTAGCAAGAATTTCATAATCTGATAGTGTATTATTGATAGAGTCAATTTTCTTGCATCGTTCACATTGTATGTCTACTACTTCTTTCTCAACTGTTATTGTTTCTTCTAATCCTGTATCTGGATTAATAATCGTTTCTTCCACTTGAATAGTCTTGTATGTACATTCACAAGGCAATGATAAGTAATGTTCACGCAGTAGCTCTAAACACTCTTTACACTTGCCACAGATACAATGACTTTTCCAATACTCTATCTGCTTACATCTATCGCATTTGATCTTTACTGGCTCACCGACTTCGTTCATTAAAATAGCACAAGTACATGGTTGAGATTCCAGTTCAGCTATTTTAGATGCAATGATAGATTCTACCGTTACATCTGGTAGAGTTGTTTTAGCTTTTCTCTTAGCCATCAAGCATCATCTCCTTTTATTTTTTAATTATTCTATAAGAGACAAGAAACATTTCTCATCTCTTATAGTTTATATGTATCGTCTAATTTAACAACTCCTGTTGTAGTTACAGGTAGTTTTACTGTTCCATCTGTACCAATCTTAACAACTACTGGTGTATTTCCGTTATAGCCTAGCACAGTTCTTTCAGCTTTAGGTCTTAATTCTGTTGGTAGAGAACAGATGGCTACATTAAAGGAACTAGGGATAGTTAAGTCTAATACTAATCCAACGTCTCCTGTTTGAAGTAAGTTAGCTTTGGCTGTACCTTTCCAACCATTGATTGGAGTTAATGTGTATTCCTTTTTAATTCCATCTGTAGTAGGTACTGTCACTTTAAAACTACTTGGCTTTACAGCGCCACCAGCTTCTAGAATATTAGTTTTATCGGTCAGAATTGTAGGCATAATTTCTTTTGGAATGTTAGTTATGACTGGTGTCGCAAGTTCCCCTATGAATGTAGGAACGTTGTCAACGATCCACGTTCTACGTTTCTCTATAGTGTCAAACTTACTTTTCTCGAATCCCAATTGAATGAGTCCACTTCCAGAAATGTTGGCAACGATTACACCTTCCGAACTTGGGGCTTTGTCACATATTACTTTTGTTGAACTCGGTTTGAAGGTCTTAATTTTGGTACACGCATATATATAATGCGTTTCGGTTTGACCATTCTCAATCCATTCTTCGTCTCCATAGTAAGTTACCTTACGACTAGCATCAACCCAAGTAACACTTCCATCGTCATTCAACATCACCTTATCTTCTTCAAAAGGCAATGAAATAACTTTTTTATTTGCCTTATCTTCTTCATTGGCATAGATAGGATATTGCTGACCGTTATTTGAGATAATAGTTTGAGTTGAAGATAGACCGAACGGAATATATGAGGTTGGAGTAGTAGCGTTTTCCTCAACAACCATAGCTTGAAGTTTAATACGTCCGCTTCCTACACCAGCAAACATCCTCAATATAATATCTCCAGAAACATCAGATTTTGTTGTAAACATAAACTCTTTTACTCCCGTGCTACCTTTCGGTAAATCAAAGCTTCCCGCAAACACGGTTCCACTATGCGCACCATTGTTTATGCTGAAAGGTCCTGACAATGTATTTTCTAAAATGATTAAAACTACTTTGTACTTGGTATTAGGTAGTAATTCTGCACCTTTTTTCAAAAAACAGTTGCTATATTCTGTAGGAGTATCTATTGTAATAATATTATTCATGTCATCTATTTTAGTTTGTCCAGTAACAGATGAGAACGAACTTCTTTCTATTGTTTTTGCATAGTTCTTAACCGTCTGCCCCTTAATCTCGCCCGAAATAACCCTTGCTTCAATCCCATTATTAACTTCTACAGGGCTTCCATCTGAACTCGTAAAATCTTTCCCCATTGTTTTAAGCACACCCATATACTCTTCACGTAAAGTGCGACCTGTTGACATTTCTACATGGTCTTCATCGCTTGCAAGTTTTAAAATACTTGTTTTACCTGTAGAATCAGTGGTGTGAAGTTCTTTGAATGAAGTTGTGTTGTTTAGGACTGAGAAGTTGCGATGAGCTTCTTGTGAAGACAAACCTCTATTGTAAATGTAGCAGTTTAAAATTTTTGTTCCTGTAACAGTTCCAGCACTCCCATAACTATTCAAGAATAAATTTTGAATAGAGTTAGGCTTGTAATCTGCAATAAGCTGTTCCCATTTTTTAATACCATCAATAAATATAATAAACATCTTATCTTTTATCTCTAGTCTTATGTTGTTGATACCATTATTTATTAACACTTTTGTGGCAACTTGAATTGTAGTAGTTCCATTCCTATATTGAAGGTAAATCGTATTGTCAGTCTGCAATATTAAGTGTATCCCACCATTTTCCAACGTGAAGAAATTCCCTAAAATATTATCTGCCGTATTGGAAAATCTATCTACTGTAAGAGATATTGTTCCTTCATTAAAAACAGTCTTCGTATCTGTCTTGATAGATATATTTCTATCTACATATAACAACCCATCTTGCACAACTTTATTCTCAATAAAATCAAATTTTTGTTGTCTCTTTCCTTCTAAAAGTACTTTGTCATCTAGCTTTTCTAAGTCATCGTCCAGTTTCTTCATATTGAACGCCGAGTCATCATTTATGAAAGACTCAAACTTATCTTCATCGTTTGTAGGTACATCTCTATACTTATACCCTCTTTTCGTTAATTGTGCTGCCATAGCATCAGCCCCTTTCTATTGAAATATCATTCAGTGTCCTGTTTTTTAGTTCTCCTAAAGTAAATGACTTGATCT
>ERZ791765.474-NODE-474-length-43703-cov-7.365446_pt1 | contig 43703 bp, 49 predicted proteins | sample MGYA00509949_ERZ791765 | MGnify/ENA primary metagenome ERZ791765 (study PRJEB30046, sample SAMN00791980) | human gut metagenome | study: EMG produced TPA metagenomics assembly of the A metagenome-wide association study of gut microbiota in type 2...
CATAGGTCCCCTTTAAATCATCGAATGGCTCAGCCACCGTCTAGTCATAATATATGTATTTTATCATATATTTTTAGTATTTTCATATATTTAGTTAAATTCCAGTAATAATCATTGTGGCCATATTTTTACACAGAATGATTATATGCAAAAATCATCAATAATAACATATAAATTTTGACGTTTATTTGACGTCAAAAAAAATAAGGGGTACCGATTGGGTACCCCTTTTGTTGTAATTTACCATTCAATATTATCTTTAGTGGTAAAATTTGCGATTTTTACTTCTAATCCAATTCAGTTAATCGGAATAATTTACCGTTCCGGAACAGCATTTCACAGCGATGGTTATTTTCATCAACTAACGTTGCTTCAAATAAACCTTCTTCCGGAACTTGAATATCTTCTGCAAAATTGTAAGTCTTTCCATTAAATTCAAATGTCTTTGCCATATTTTTACTCCATTTTTAATACCGCACCGCCAATATCAATTTTATAAGCATCAATTATTTTCTTTCGTATTTGCTTAAATTCTTTTCCATGTCCTTTAAAATGACACTCGATAGTGGCATGTGCTAACTCGTGATAAATTGTATCTATAGTAATACCATCTTTATGATTATCTGTACTTAATTCAATTAAACAAAAATCATCATTTGGATAACAATATGTCGTGCCTAATCGTTTTTTACTTCTACCAGTATATTTGTGAATTAACAAATCCGGTTTAAAAGAGTATCCTAAGGCTTCAATATTTGTAATTGCTTTTAGAAATATATCAGCATACGGCATCATATCGTCATCAAGATATAGTGTACTCATAATGTTTTTCCCAACAATTAACTATTAGTTGACTGTTGCAAACCGTGCAACTCGGAGATAATTGGATCACCATTCCTTTACTGTATACAGAACGCTACCACCTTCAAAATGCTGTCCGTCAAAGTGTGCTAACACTTCAACTTTACCTGCTTGATAGCCAATAGTCTCATAGGCTTTACTGTCTAATACCGTTACGCCAGCTTTAATCTTATGTGCTTTATTTAGGTTGATTTTATAGACATCAACCTTTTGCTGGTCTGTATTAGCAACAACAGCAGTTCTATCAGATTTTTCTGTAGCTGCTTTAGGTAAGGCCGGGTCATCACGTTTGATGGCCTGTTGCGTTTGTTTGGCCGCCTGTTCTACCGTAGGAGCTTGCACATAATAAGTTACTACCGGTTGAGCAGTTTCCATTTGGGAAACAACTTGCTGAGCTTCATCTTTGGTAATGTGAATAGCGTTAGCCAATTTTACAGGATCTTTTACTTGTTCCTGTTTTAATAACACAGGCTTTTTAACTTGATGTAAATTATATATAGATACCCCTACAATGGCTAAAATAATTAAAATTAGCCCCCCTATGAGAATTTTATGTCGTTTTAGGTAACATAACACCTTGAAAATCCAAAGGCTCATTATAGACCCCTTTCTTGCATTTCTTGTGAAAACATTTCTAGTGCTTGTGCTTTTTCTGCATCGAACCGTTCAACAAGATTTTCACGCAACCAATTTGGATTGCCATCATAGTTCCATGGATGCAACTTGCGTTGTTCATAAACCCCATTAATTAAATCCCAGTCAAACTTAATGTCGTTCACATAGGATAAGTTCCAATCAGGCTCCCAACCCGGAATATATTGCATTGCTTCCTTAAATAAATTAACAACTTCACCGGGGCCATATTGAACGGCAGCAGAGAACACAACATCACGTAATGCTCGACTATGTTTATTTACATCAAATAATTGATTGGATAATTCGCTACATGCCACATCATAATAAGCATATTTAATGTAGTCGTGCTGCATTGCCATGAACCCGTTAGGATCCACAGTTCCTAGTTCTTGCCATTTACTAATGAACTCATCAGAGTTAATAGGTCCCGCATTTTGAAGGGCTCTTGCATAATCTTTGTAGAATCCATCTTCTTGACGCAAGCCCCAACCAAGGAACGCATCTACGCTTCCGCAATTACTTGCTAATTGGTAAGCACCATACGAAATTCCCCCACGATCCCCCTCGCCTGTTGATACAATAGCTGGGTCCCCATTGCTTTCATACGCAGCACTTAATTTTCCTAGTTCCATTTGTTTTGCTCCTTCCTATTTGATTCACGTCCTCCTAAATAGCCAACGAGCCCGGAGGAAATACTCATGGCCAATTCGTTATAACCATAAAGGACGGCCATTATATTGACCGCCCCTAGGATGAGGATTGTTAACACCTCACGAATACTAATTTTTTCAATCATTTAATCGCCTCTTTTACAGATTTAATGAATGCTATTAATTGTTGAATTAAATCGATCGCACGTTTGAACCACCTCGATTCTACTAATTCAAGCTCGATCATGTTTTCTACACAAGATGCTAACTCAATTACAATGGGAATGAGATACATTCCTGTGCTTAAAAACGTATCTAGCCGGCCTAAGAAAATGAATTCAACATCTGGTAATGTAAGTAAGATAAACGACAATACAAATAACCAAGGATATGATTTGACCAGTTTCTTTGTCATATCGGCTCGCAGTTTATTACTGACTAGGAACCTATGTTTCTTTCCATTGATTTCAACATATCCCCATCCACGCCAAAGTATGGCAAGTATTGTATTGGTCACCGTACAAGGTCTATTCGTTGCGATATTAAAATTGCGCACCTCGACTAAGATGCGCAATATCGTATCAACAAATACCAATATCAAAGTACAAAATATAGCTAATGATATTTGTACAAGTTCATGTTCATTTAATCCCACCATAATAGGTGGTGGCGGAGCGAAGATTTCAATCATATGTTTCCTGTCCTTTCAATTATTAATCGCTTAACCCCACTATCAATAAACGCTTTTCTGGAAATTTGATTATCGATATTGAACATAATTAAATCATCGTTATTGTAATTTCTAGATGTTGTAATTGTGATTTCAATATCTTTAGATGTCGGAATCGTTAATTCATAAGATTTATTTGTCATTGCCGTGATTGTTACTCGATATTTACCTTTTGGTAAATATACATACCATCGGTTAAACTTTTCGACATGCCATGTTTCCCATTTCCATGTGTTAAAACCTATAGGGTCATACTGCACATATCCTTTGTCACCATTCGGCTTAACTACATTTAAAGGCGTCCGATTTTCTGCAACTCTCGCATACAAGTTTTGCCCATTAAAATGGACACAGATGTAATTACCACCTGTGTCCTTAGAATTATCTGTTAAATTGTATGTTTGTATCTGCCCATTAGGTGTTTTTGTTTTGATAACTGCCATTATTCCACCCACAATTCTGCGCCATTTGCGAATGTAATTCTGTTTTGTTGCCGTTCGCCATACATCTTATGCCAACCAGTATCAGTACCATTGGAAATACCTCCGTAATATAGGCCATCAGAACCATTATCAATCAATAATAATCTACCTTGCCATTGTTCAGAATTACCAAACTCCATAACAACGCCATTATTAGGCGCATTAAGCGCACCTTGTTTAACTTCTCTAAATACAACACACCCCCATGAAGATGGGTCTTTTGTATAATCTGAGTTAGTATTCATTCGATAATTCATAAAACCGCTAGAAGTAATAGAACCAGCAATACTTGTATTTCCGTTTTTCTTAACATATGAATTATCTGCCGTAGTTTTAGATAAAACTGTTCCAGTATCTGACATATCATCTTCTGTTAGAACTCTGAATGTTTTATTTTTGTTAGCATCGTAATAACCTATTGAGGTCCCTAAGAATATAGTCCGGTTATCGCTCATGCCAAATTCCATGCTATTACCAGTAGACATCTTAACTGCATGATGAGCGCTACCTTTGGTATCTGTTACTTGAACAGATGTATTATTTGGCATGATGATTGGGCCTTTCATCTTGCCACCACCAAGGCCTAAATAATCAAGATTTTTCAAACGCTGCATATTGATTGAGTTTTCAAAGTCGTAATTTGGGTCGCCTACATAAATATCTACTTGGTGACGTTTGTTTGGCTTTTGAGTAAGTACAGCAAAATAGAACTTTCCATTGTAATAGGCAATATCTTCGATTTCAGTTTCACGATTAATTTCAATAATCTGTTTAACCATGCCAAATGGTGTACACTCAACTAAACTACCGAGTGTTGCAGACATAATCGCACCGTTCAACATGAAAGCCCCGTTATTATTCATATCCGGATAAATATAATCGACTTGGTAAGTTTTGAGCTTTTTAAATTCATCATTATATAAATTGATTGTTCGTACACGTTGATTGCCGGCAATAGGTACAATGGATACATAAGTCCTCGTAATAGGATCATAGTCGACATTAAACACCTTTTCCTGAAGTGTGATTGTGTTTTCGATTGCCATAGTGTCGGCATTGATAACCGTCAAATTATTGCCGTTTTTAAGCCCATTGGTGAGGTATATCTTGTTGGTATACCGATTGTACGTCATGGTATTACAATGCCCTAGGCGCTCAGAATCCGTGAATTTGTAGGTGCCTACTTTTTCAAATGTATCTGGATTGAGTTCATAGAAGATTTGATTGGTTCCCTCACCATTAATACAGGCAAGTACAAATACATTCTTTTTAGAGTTATAGGTAAACCCTTGGCATTGATTTACTTCCGCATCATACGTAATGTTTTTCACAAATGCGATATTAGATGCCCCTTTTAGCATTGGTGTTTCTGTTGGATAATACGGCTTGATATTTGTATATACACCCATATCCATTACAGAACCTACTGTATTAAAGGTTAAGTGTTCAGTTAGTTTGTATTGTCCATTTGGCACTAATAGAATTTTATTAGCCAAATTATCATTAGCACGTTTAAATGCAGCAGTATCATCGGTTACGCCGTCGCCAACTGCTCCAAAGTCTTTAACTGACACAATACCATTTAACGATTCTTTTCCAATGTATTTTGCATCGGCTTCACTTTTGGTTACAATTCCTTTACCTCCGGGTATTGCTATTTCTTCAGCTTTAGCAGCTGCTACCTCTGCACGTTTGGCTGCATCTTCCGCTTTCTTGGCATTGCCTACACTAGCAATTTGTTTATTGTTAATATCAGTCTTAATAGCATCTGCTTTTGTAACCAAATCATTAATATTTTTCTTATCGGTTTCCGCCTGCGCAGCATATGCTTTCGTATTATCTGCAAGTACTTGTGTTTTTTCAAACGTATCAGCGCTTTGGATAAGAGCCGTATTTGCAGTCGCCAATTTATCGTCTACCGTTTGAGATAATGCATTGATATTATCATTGATGACTGTTAGTTTTGACGCATTGTCTTGTACTTCATTGGCTTTTGTCTCTGCCGTAGATGCGGCTGCAATTGCTTTTTTAGCAGCTTCAATGGAGTTATCTACGATATCACGTGTAACTTGATTTGGGTCTTCATCAGCGCCTACATTAATTTGTAGTGTGCGATCCAACTGTTCTTTCATTTCCTGAAGAATTAGAATAACTTTATCACCCATATCTTCAATGTGATTGTATGGCCATTTGTTAGCTAATTCTGTAGTTTGTGAAATTGGAGTTCGTCTAACTAAAACAACTTTATAAGTTGCCGGCAATGGTTCACCAATACTTGGATATGTTAAAGTTTTATTTTGTGCATCATATAAGATGTTCCCTGTTTGCTCCGTATGTCTCCCATCTTCATCAACTAGAATAAGGTTAATGTCTTTTATGTTGTTAAAATCATATGGCCAAATAAAAGTCTTGTTTACCCCATCACATTGATATTGAACAACTGGATTGTTGACTTGTGGAATCACAATATCCCGCCTTTCTTTGCATATAAAGAGGACTACCTAAAATAGGTAGTCCTTACTTTTATTGTTTATTTTTCTTTTCTTTTTTAGTCTTTAAACGCTTATCTAACAAAATCGACATGAATATATCTTCAATCTTAGCGTCCGTATCGGTTAAACCTGCACGCAATAACGTCCAAAATGCATCCGTTACAGTATCACTAAAACCTGTTATACGGTTAGAAACTTGACTGAGTGAACGTCCTACATCTACAAAATCCTTATTGTCACTAGAAATAGCATGTCCAACATCGTATAGCTTTTCAAATATACTTGTAGCCATTACGGTATTGCCTTTATTGTATACACGTTCACCGAGTATAAACTTCATGCCCATATTCGATATATCACGTACTAGCGGAATCCCCATGGTTCCTTGTTGCACCAATTCTTCTGCAAAAGATTTTGCAATAGATTCTGGGTCATCATCGTCACCATTCGTCATGGCTTTATAAATTACCATGCCAATTGCTTGTGAAAATACAGTCCACCATAGCATTCGTGCAAATTGTGTCCAATCCCCTCTATCTTTACCTGCATACCAACCTTCTGCAATAATATTGTAAAGAGTATTAGCATACGAATAGAATGGTACAAATAATTGTGTTAATGGACTTCTGGCTCTTTGAATAGCTGCCGCGTCCTTTGTATCACCGCTCCCGAATATATCCCGTATTGCTCGGTCGCCTGCTTCAATTGCTTGTTGGTTAATCCACTCAGTACTTAACCCTTCCTTAGACTGAAGTTCAACAACCTTTTGATCATAAGCAAATTTCCAAACCGGAATAGATAATGCGAAGTCTGTTTCTGTGAGCAACCGGAATCCCATATTGTTAATTTCATCACGGATTTCAGCGCCTTTTTCAAACTTGTACCCGCCGATATTCTTGTCATTAATACGGAGCCCCTTTCCTTGGATAGTTAATCCCTTTTTAAGGTCTTTATCCAAAGTTTGAATGCGTTCACGCATAAAGATTGATTGTTCTAATACAAAGTCACGAGTATTGTTATAGGTTTCTGTACCGTGGCCATAGAACCCTACACCTGCATGATTAACAGCTCGAAGTACATTACCGGCACCAATACGATAAGTAGCAACAGGAATATTCAAGGTATTCTGAATGGCAACTGATACACGACCAGCCATGATAGCCATAGATGTGTTTCTCTTTAATGCTGTCACAATCTTACCAAATGCATCAAGCTTAGCCGCCTCATCTTTCCAATTATCACGGACCCAAGTCCGCAAAAATTGATAAGAGTTCACGCCGAATTTCTCAACAATATAATTTTGAATCTCTTTGTTAGCAACTAATCTATTTACATCGGTCACAGCTTTACGCATGGTTACATGGTTAATAGCTTCTGTAATTGCATTAGCAATTACATCAAAATTAAGCAATAATGATTTATCCTTAACTACATCTAAGCGGCTTTTAGTAGCACTCATACCAGTGCCTAATATTGCATTACTGCTAACCATAGTCTTAGCAATATCTTCGACTTCCTTATCAGATATACTTGCATTGACTTCTGGATTATACACAATTGGGTAATACTGTCCAACGATAGTTCTACCACCAATAGTGAATGTGATACCTTCTTCTTTCTTCAATGGATTCCCATAAAGTTCTTCTTGAACTTTGCTACGTTCAGTAAAGAAGGAGTTAATATGGTCCCATGTCCGAATAATAAATTCCCAATCTTTATCGGTGAGGATTTCTTGAAAGGCTTTTTCCATTTCAACTTCAGTTACCTTGGCCGTTTCCATTGCCCGTTGTCTGTTACGTTCTGTACCCCAATTCAAAGCTAATGCAATGACCTGTTCCTTGGTTAGATTACGCAATTCCCCAACATCGTACATATGCTTATTTCGGATGTTAAATAATTCACGCTTACCATACACAGAGGATACATCTTTTGCCAATCTACGCATGGACACTTCCTTGCGTTCGTTAAATGTTTGCGTTGCTCGACTAATTGGATCATAAATGTATTTCACCGCATTAGGCCCTAGCCGGCGCAAGAATGTTTCAACTTTGAGCAATGATAGATTGCCCTTATTGATAAGCCCTTCAACGGCTTCCAAACCAGTTTGATTGTTTTGTGCGTTAAATACATTCCCATTAATTTTGCCAAATGTATCGATTGCTTCCGTCAATATGCCATCTACTGCATCATCAAATGTAATCGATTCACCTTTATCATTAATGATAGTCGAACCTTCATAAGCGTTGCGGCCATTCTTATACATGCCTGTCATTAATTCTTCCAGTGTGTTCAACTGACTCATTGTTAGATTTTTAAATGACATAGGTGTTTTACCATAGAATAGTTGTACAATCCATGGGTCAAGGAATGTAATACTTTGGTCACCTAGAATATCCGCATCAGGATCCAATGCATTAATTACCGCATTCATATTAAAGCCGTCTACTGGTTCTAGTCCGTCATACTTGGTAAGCCCCATTTGATAAGCCATATGAGCATAGAAGTATCTCATGTTAGGCTCAATAGCAATCGGATTTTTAGGACGTGTCATTCTATTGAGGTTATCAAGCAGTTTAGTTCTTAATTTTTTAATCCGGAGTGCATTGTCAAACGCAACACGAGCTCTCGCTTGATTTAAGAGTTGTAATTGCTTAGCTTGTAGTGCCTCTTCCAGTTTATTGACCGCCAATGCCCTATCAGCACGCTTACCTTCACGAATAGCTTGGTTTTGATATTTCTTATATTGACTAGCTTGGGATAAGGTCAAATCGCCCAATTCCTGCCTAGCACGGTTCATATAATCACTAATCACACCTACACCACTATCACGAATAGCACGTACATTATTAATACGTTCTTGTAATTGTGCTTTTAGCTTTTCAATACGGTCTTGAGCAGAATCAAGTTCTTTTACTGCGGTCCCTAATTCTTTAGCGACTTTTTCATTATCACCAACAAAGCGTTTAACAATTGGCTCCAAATCAGATTCAATTGTTTCTGAATTAGGGTCAAGTCGATTTAACCTGTCGAGCAGTTCCCAATTGTTCGCAAGGTCTCGATTGGTTTGTGATTTGATGATTTTGGCTTCCTCTTCAGTAAGTTTCATTTGACCATCTGAAGATAATAGCCACTCTTCAGCAATTTCTATATTAGATTTGCCAATATGGTTATCTTCAATGAATGTCTGTTCGGCAGATTCCATAGCTTGATTAACAGCTTCATTGAATGTAAAGCCTGTTTGCTCACGTTCAGCAGCTTCTAATTCTTTTAGCGTACCGTATCGAGTATTGGCTAATGCATTTTTACCAAATGCATTATAGCGTTGATGGTCTTTATAAATCGGATATTGCTCCATTAAACGCTTTTCAATATCAGCTTGAATAGAATCTTTTTCATCGTTCCATTCTTTGATTGGGCGACTTTCTAATTCTTTCATATACCGCTTCATAACACGCTCTTTCGCCATTTCCCCGACGTCGGCAATATGGCCTTGAACCTTTGCTTGCTCAGCTTCATCGAGCTGTTTAAATAACTTGCTAGATTCAAATTGTTCAAGAGCTTGCTCTTTTGTGTAGGCGTCTATATCTTCTTGAGTGGCGATCATGCGTGCCATAATGTCTTGAATTTCCTTAGGTGGCAATCCGCCTAGTCGTGTCACCGCACGATAGATACGAGTTAACCACTTAGAGAACATCCGGAATACACGTTGCAATCCTTTAGTCGGTGCGTTTCCTTCACGAAGGTAAGCCTCCCATCCACGAGCAAATTTTTCATGCGCTTTTGTGTTGTCAGCACCTTTTGTATCATCCCATTCAGACCACTCTTTCAACTTGTTCCAATCCATTACAAGTTGCTCTGGAGCATTTTCCATTTCAGCTAGGTTCTTAATATCGTCAAAGAATACGTGTCCCATTTCATGGAGGAATGTTGACCGGTCAGCCGTTTTAAAGATTTGAATAAGGCGGTCAGTAGGGCTATTAATTTGTGTCATACCATTAATAGATTGATTGTATTTTTCGATGACTTTGATTGCTTTATCATCAAATACTACATAGCATCGCCCGTCTTGCTCTCCATCGTAGTATATACCTTTTATACCGATACTATTTAAAAATTCACTAGCCTTTTTAGCATTTTTTACATTATGAAGATTAAAATGTTCATCATTGCCAAGTGCATGAGATAAGAATGAATACAGCTGTTTACCATCAATATTTGTTTTCTCTAATGCACCATATACATCAGTCTTAACATTCGAGATAGCTTTTTCTTCACGTTCTCGTTCTAACTGTTTTTCTTTCTCGTATTGTGAATATAGATCATATCTAAACTTTTTATACACAGCTTCCAATAAACCTTCATTACCAGCTATGGTATCAATATTTTCATCTATACCTACTGACTTCAAAAATCTATCAATATTTCTTTTTTGAATTTTATTGATGTCATTTATTGTTTTATTTTTGTTATGTAGTTCAGATATTATGTACCCTACATCCATAAAGTGTGTGTATTTATTTGTCCATTCATCACCAATAATAGACCCTTTGTGATATTTAATTAATAGACTTGTAAAACGTTCCAGTTGTTCTTCTGGCATTTTATGTAATCCGTTTTTCAAGCTATCTCTTACATATCGACTATATCCAGAAATAGGATATTGCTCTGGTAATAACTCTGTTTCATTTGGTATTTCTACTTTAAAAATGGACTTCCATTCTTGTTTAGTAAATTTACTTTCTTTTAATAACTTAATTGCTTCTACAGCTCTTTTGGTTTGTGATATAACAAATTGAGTATTTTTCCCTTTCTTTGAGTCTATAAATTTATGTAAACTTTTAATTGCCTTATCGTTACTCCCTACTTCCGCAATTTCAGTAAGAGCCATAGACAAGGGGTTTTCATCTCTTATAACATTTCCTGTTTTCTCATCATACCATTCTGCATCTTCATTTATTTTATACTTTGTTTTCTCTGTAACAATCTCTATGCTATTTGCACCTAATATATCCCTATAATTTTCTGCTATCTTCTTATCTTTAGCAAAATACAATCCCCAACCATGTGCTTGATTGCCCTCACCGCTACCGATAGCGCCTAAATCAAACTCATCAAAATTATGTGGTGAACCATGCCATGCAGCTTGATAGTATTGATAATTATATTGTTTTCGGAGCTTGTCTAAATCTTTTTCGTTTGGTATACTATTGTTAATCATAAACCGACTAACACTCATTTGTCCGTTTGATTGGACGTTATTGACTGTTAGTTGGTTTATTTTTTTTGTATTACCATATAACAGGTCTCCATTATGTATCGCATTAGAATACCATGTAGCATTAACTCTAGGGAATATACTTTTAACCCTCGTTTGATAGCTATTTCTTCCACTTTGAACATCAAAAACCAATGGAACATGAACAAGGTTATTCTGCGTATCTCTTAATTCAACAACAGCAATAATTTCACCTTTTACTGATGTATTAGCAACAGGGTCAAAGTTTTTGAATATCGCAATCGGATTAGATAACGCTCCCGGTAATTGCTTCATAACATTTAAATCAAATTTATGTGCATGCTTAGTTGCAAACACTTTATTAAGCATCTTCGTTGTTATATAAACATCACCAGTTGTAAATTTATAGTCAGGATCTTTAATTGTACTAAACACTAAAGGTGCTGACATCATTTTATTTACACCTTGTTTAAGCGTTCCGTTTTGTAAATCGTCTATTGTTTTTGACCATTGATTTATATCGGCTTGTAGTTTTTGATGCATTGCCACTTGTTGCGCATAACCATTCTGGCTATATACCCCACCGTTCATTTGTATGCGAATAGTATTGAAATAATCCATGGCCGTATAGTTACCACGTCCTGCACGTCGCATAATATCAGCCATAATATCAGCATGTTGTGCCATAAGTAATGCATTAGCTTCAGCCGTATCACGTTGTTTACGGTCTACTGTTTCATCGCTCATTATGGATTTTAAAGACTGATACACTTCATAGCCAGATTTGGATAATTGCATACGTAAGGCGATGTCATTATCTGCAAGTTCGAATAATGTATCACGTATAGATTCTAATGATTCAATTTGTTTAAGTGTGTGCTCCATATCAGCATAATGGGCACCTGCTTGATTAAGTGCTTCCGGATTATCCGCTAAAGCACTTTGTGTACGAGCAAGGCTAGATTGATATGCCATTCGTCTACGTTCAGAGTTAGAACGTGGTGCTTTGTTATCACCTAGCCATGTAGGATTGACTCCGCTAGTACGTGCCGTTTCTAAATCAGTATCCATAGCATCGAAATCGCTTGTATATCGTTCACGGTACTGTTCAGTAAGTTCCTTATACACATTGTTAAAGGTTTGTTTAATATGTGTTGGATCCGCAAGAACCACATCAAGCATTTCCTTATCTATGTCAGATGTTTCATCAAAGTAACTACGAATAATATCATTCTTAACACGCTCTGCACGCTTTTCAGTATCATCTTTAACTAGCTCTTTCATCGCATGAACTTCTTCTTTTGCACGTTCAAGCGTTTTCATGGATAACCCACCACGTGTAAAATACGAGGATTCTTCCAATACCTTAACCGTTTCTTCAGATAAACCGCCGCTTAATTGTGCATATGAGCCAATTGGGATTTCAATTGGAGCGTCAGCCGTAATCGCCTTAGATACTTCCTCTTGTGTAGTAAGTCCTGCATCTACCATATTACGAATAGCTGCCTGACCTTCTGTTGTTTCAGCCATTTCATTGACATTTACATAGGCAGTTGATACGCCTATATTATCGCCTTGAGCTTGTACGATTTTACCGTATAACTCAGGGTTTTCTTTTGCCAAATTATTAACGGCAGCATCGTTTTTTAGGTTTTGCATAATAATATGGCCATTACGGTTCTGTTCTTCCATAACAGCCATATGCTGTTCTTCCGGTGTTAATTTTTGAAAATCTTTAAAGGCTTTCATGGTACGAGCACCACTGATGCCGCCACCAATTACACCAAAACCAACAACAGCCGGTAATGCTTGCCACATAGCCTCGCCTGCGCCAACAAACATATCACCTACGGAATAATTTTCCTCCGGATCATTCGATTTGCGCCACAAATTATGCTGCAACTTTTCATTGACATCTTGTAGGCCTTCCTCAAATAGTTCTGGAGCGCCAGCCTTAATAGAACTCTTGGCCACCTGTGCAGCAGTAACACCAATACCACGATTAAATGTCTCAGCTGCATTAGTAGTCCCTCTTGAAACTGCATTGGCAAGTGCGGACTTAGGAGCGATTTTAGATGCTGCTTTACCAATAGCACGAGTCGCCACAAATTCAATCCCCGCATCAACTGCGGCAAATGACATGGCGTATTTTTTTGCTTCGTCATCAGAATATATACGATTGCCGTTACTGTCTCTTTTATTGATTAATTCAAGATATTTATTGCCAAATGACATTTGATACATTTGTTCTGCCATACCTACTTGTATGCCAGTATTCAAGCCAACTAATGCACCCGGAATAGCACCCTCGCCCCCTACTGGCGCAGTAGCAGCAGCACCAGTAGCTGCACCTAACGCCATACCTTCTGCAGCACGATTTGACCCTTTGATAGCATGTACAGCCATCATATACCCTTGCGCTGCAGTTTCTCCAATCACAGCTTCTAAAATACTACTGCCATCAGATTGTCTATATTTAGATAAATTTTCATCTAAACGATTAATTTCTGCTGTTAATTCAGCAATCTTATTAGGGTCATTTTCTTGAGATAATTTATAACCGGCTTGTGCACGCAAGATTTGGTCATTCATAGACCAAACATTTTGCTGTACCGCATCAAATACACCATGTGTATTATTGATAGATTCGAGATTGCGCAATGCAGTAATAGCTTCGGCAGAACTTTTATAATTTATGGTATTAAGTTCCGGATACATATCACGGATTTCTTGAATCGTTTTACCTCTATCCATTTGTGCAGCAGCCAATTCAGCACGTCTAATGCCTTCTTGGCCACTTGCCATAATTAAATCCGGATTAATACCTAGCTTTTCGCCGCTATCAATAGCAGACCGGCTCCAATCCTCTTTATTCCATAAATATATTTGTTCTGCACGATGCATAGCCGGTTGCAATATTTCACTAGCCTTATTTACAAAGTTTTCGCTTTGTTCAGGCGTTACATCCGTTTGTGCTAATGTATTGAGACTATTAACGTCAACAGTAGCTTGCGATGGGTCTTTATGTAACCAAGCATTAAAACCACTAGCGGCATTACTTATGGCTTTACCGTATGAATTGTCTGTGGTTTCTTGTTGTATAGCACCTTCAAATGGTGTATGTGCTTTTGATTGAATACCAAAAGTACCATTTGTTGCTTGTTCAGGTGTGATTTTATAATTACTCATTATTGCCCTAACCTTTCCGCCAATTCTTCAGGTGTAATCGTATGTTCTTCTCCACTACTATCTTTATAAACATAATACGGTTGTCCATCATCGCCTGTAGTGTTATATAAACCATACATACCATTAGCAGCTAATTGAGCATTTGTATATTTAACGGCAGCGCCTTTACCGCCAAAGAAATTTGCCATTTTCCCTGCACCCCAAAACTCACCTGTTTTAGTGGAAGCAATTGCTTGTTGTGCTACTTCCTCAGCACCCCATTGTGCCATTTGCGCCGGCGACGGATCATATCCGTTCTTTTCTCTAAATTCTTGTACTTTAGGATATACTGCAGCAGATACGCCTTGCCATTCAACCCCATCAATCTTTCTACCGGCTAGACTTTCTATGCTACTTTTCATGCCTTTCATATTAGGAGAATATTTACCTGTACCATTAGCATATTCATCAAATTCCTTATTAATTTGTGATAATTGTTGAGGATTAAAATATACCCCCATTTGTCCTATAAAATCATTTAGGTCATCCATGCTTTTAAATTGACCGTTCGCAATGGCTGTCTTCACACCTAGTACATTTACCTCTTTAGCTTGCAATGCTTTAGCTGCCGCTTTATTTACAGCAATTTGCGCTTGATTTAATTGCCCCTGCATAGCTCTTGCATATTCCGGATGAGTAGCAGCATAATCTTGTCTAATTTTTAGCGCTGTTACATCTGTCCCACCGTTTTTAGCATCGGCAGCAACCATTTGTTCCACCTCTGCTTTTTGGTTTTCTAGTGCCACAGCCCGACTATGTGCAATTTGTTGTAATTGCGTAGCAACATTACGCTGAATCATTTCTTTACGCTGTTGAGCTTGCACAGGAGTTTCTGCTTGTGCTTGTCCATTAAATAGACGTGCTTTAACTTCTTGTATATATTGGCGAACACTAGGCTCATCACCGTTTCCTTGTGGTGCATCCCAAGAATAATGATTACCATCACTATCAATGGCATCTGGTGCACCGTCCTTCCAACGTTGCCCATTCACAGGCCCCGCATACCATGCAGCAAAGGCGCCTTCAACACCATATTTCTGTGCATACTCACCTAGCTTAAATGCAGCAACTTTTTTTTGCGCTTCCGGGTCAGACATATCAGCACCGGGGATGCCCGCTTGTTCACTCCATTGCGGCCAATTACTTGGTAAGATTTGGAATAACCCATATGCACCTGTTCGACCATTAACTGCACCAGCATCGCCGCCGCTTTCTTGACCCATTACGGCTGCTTTTAAATTTTCGACAGTTGCTTCGCCAGTACTACCGGCTACCTTACCAAATCCACTTTCAAATAATTTATTGGTAACTTTATTTAAAAGGTCCGGATCATATGGATCAAATTCGCCAATGACATCACGAATCGTCTTTTCATTACCGGTCGCCAATACCATACTGGCTTTACGTACCTTTTGCCGATACCCCATGATTTCCTTCTCATCAATCAATCCAGATTCGGCAACGGCATTAATCATCTTATTTGCACCGTCTAAATCATCATCAGAGATTTTCTTTTCAATCATGGTTACTGCAGTATCTTGCTGTGCCTTTTTAACTTGTAAATTAATCGTATTATCATCATATCCAAGATTAGCAAGTTGAGCATGAACACTACCACTTATTTGTTGCATAGTTTGTCCAAATGAATCCGGATTGCTATTTACAACACCATTATTAGCAATATTTTGGATATTCATATTCAATGCCTTCATGGCGCTATCTTCATATTGTCCACGAACATATCGATTAATTGTATTAATCGTATTTACCCTGTCATTATCGACAATTTTGTTAAATGCATTAATCGAATCTGTCATCTTAAAATGATATTTTCTAAGAATTCCATTTCGTTTGACAGATTCAATCTCGCTGTAATCAGTAGGAATATTTAACGCATTTTCTCCTTTACGGTTCATAAGACCATTTTCAGGGTCATACATAGCCTGATTCATGGCTTCTGTATATTCATTAGCCGCATTTACTACATCTACCAATTCTTTTTGTTTTTGGATTTGTAGCATAGTCGAACCTAAATCACCAATCGCTTTGCCTAAATTTGACAATCCTTGTTGATTACCGCCATATGCCATTTCATTCCCGCTAGCTTGTGTGCCACCTTGGATTGTATTTAATTTTTGAGTTGGATCATAATTAACTAATTTCATATCCTACCTCATTCTATAGTCACGCTTAACCGTTACTATCGGTCCTTTATCTGTATATCCCACAGGGTCACCACCATATGTAGTCTTCATCTTGCCACCTGCATATTGTTGTTTAAGACCATACATAGATGATGCGGCGCCAAGAATACTGCCTACCATTGCCAAATTGCCTTGACGTCGTGCATTCTTAGCGGAAGCACGTGCGGCGCTCGATTCATTCTGATAGTTCATGCCATTCAAATATTCGTTGTAAATAGCATTATTCTTATTCTGTTCCCAGTTGTAGATGTCTTTGTTATATTCATCATAACTGGATGCCATTAACTGTAATGGGGACCCTGCCATTTGTAATCCGCTTGCCCCTGCTTCAGCCGCATTCGTGCCGGCTATAAGTTTCATACGGTTATCCATCTTGTCACGCTCTTGTAATTTTTGCATGGCAATTTGCTCTTGTTTGCGGTCAGATATTCGCTTGTTAGCTTCTGCCGCTTGTGCTTGGGCGTTGTACATCGAAACTTGCGCTTTGGTTTGTTGATTTTGCGCAATCAATCCTACTCCGGTACTGACTGCGGTTAAGATTGCCGCTGCGGGTAAGCACATATAAAGTCCTCCTTCTTGAGAGTGAATAATTCTAAATCGCCAACTTTTACAGTTGGATGAATAACGGCCCCAATCGATTCGAGCCATCGCTTTGTTTTTATGTTAGTTGTGTGAACGTAATTGAATAGCCATTCCCTAGTCTCTAACCATTCAGCAATAACTTGATTGCTTAATTTGATAAAACGCATCTGCCACCGCATATCGTTTTCTAATACTTTATTACCTAGAAAATAAATCCCATACATTCCATTTACTGGTTCTTTTGCAATCCCATATACGCAAATAGCCACATCGTCATCAACGACGACATGGCTATCATAATCAGGTTTACAAATCTCAGAACAAAAATCCTTGAAAGGGTATAATCGATTCACCTCTTGGACTTCTATGGCGTCTATTGCCCTTAGGCTAACTTCTAGGTCGTGAATTAATTTATCGCGCCTTGTAGGCTCAATTTCGTTAATTTTATAGTCCCGGAACATCTTTTAAACCTCCGCCAATTTCAACTATGCGAGTTATTGATAATAAATTAAATGGGAATGGATCACTATGCTTTATACATATCGATGTATCGGTTGAATAATTTATTCCCATTTTAGGTAAAATTACAGGCTTGTCTCCAGTAAATAGTTCATTTGGTGGTAATGTAATATCATCCATTTTGTCAAATGTACGGCCAACTTTACCACCAAACGATTTATAAACTCGCAATACCACTCTTGATACCGTAGCAACTCGGCCTTGTAAAGTACCGTCTTGCATTTGCATTTCTACTGATGGAATACGAATTTTAGAGGTAAATGGTAATCCGATTTTGATATTGCTACCACTGACGTTTAATTGTAATAAGCCATCATCTGGCACAACCGCATCTGGTTGTTGCTTACCATCAATTACAACTTGGACGGTTTGCCCACTTAGATGAGGGATATTAATGCTATCAATTGCATTACTCGATTTAAATTCAACATAGCAATCTAAAAATACATTCACATCATCAGAATATAGCGGTACCATACGCTCGATACATTTAACTTTTTTCCCCTGTAATGTGCGCTCGACAAGTGTATATAAACTATCCTGTTCGCCCTCAGACACAGATTCACAGTACAGATATTTGCCATTGGTTACAAAGTGCGACCACCCATACACCTTTTGTTCAGGTATATAGGTCAAGCAATTAATCTCCCCATCATTTCTGATGTAATAAATAATGCTGTCCGGGTCTTGTGCATAAGCACTGGTGATAGTTAGATACCCTCTAACACGAGTCTTAACAAATAGCGTTAAATCTTGCCCTGTATAGTTATCAGACTCATAAGAGTAACCCATATCACGAACAGTGCCGCCACGTTCTTGAACGAACACACATCGATTACCTATGAATTGTGGTTCACATGATAAGGCCCCTCGTTGGGTTTGTGTTTTTAGATTACAGTTGGTAGGAGTAATAGTCTTATCACCACTTACAATCCATTCATTACCGCTTGTAAGAATAATTAGATCGTTCGCAGGTACAAGATGACGAATCTCATACATCTTGCGGTTAATCACCGGCAAAGTAATCGAGCTATCATCTGTGATAGTGCCTTCCACCTTTTCAACGCCAAAGTTTGGATAATCACCAGTGCGGCTCATCCAAATATAGTTGGGATTCTTATTAGTAGCGGCCACTACAAAACGGTCTTGATAAAATGTGCATAATTTTGGATATCCATTACTACGTCCCCAGCTCCCCATTTTCCATTTTGAAGTAGCTTCATTTTCAACGATACCATTTAAGATATTGACCTTCATGGTTTTAGCATCTACAAATTCTTTCAATTCGATGATGCCCCATGTAGTATATGGAAGAATTGACAAATCAACATTACATTCACCGCTACTAATATCTGATTGAATGCGTAGTTTTGCATTTGGTTCGATTTTCCCGGCATCTGTTACGTTGTAATCATTTTTACTGGAATATGTACGATAATCTTTCCATGTAGCACCATCATTTGTAGTAATTTGTATCTTAACAGTACCAGTCCATGTTCCGTGCGTTGTAAATTTCCACGACAAATCTTGGTCTGTTGAATACGATTCTACATTGTAATTGATATTATTATATTCATTCCATTTATGAACGCTACTAAAATGTGTGCGTTTTTCTTTTTTTTCAACAACTGTACCAGTACTTTTAGTATGAACAGCTGCAACAAAATAGCCTAATTGCATGACCATGCCAACCATATCTGCATTGAACATGTTCGTACTAGATTGTACTGTATCACTGGTTACCGTAACCGTAGCCTTAACATCAGTATTGATATTGTCATACGGTTGTTCCGTTAATTTGTATGCTTCAAGTCGCCAGTCTGTGTCACTATATCGTGATAATGTTTGAATTGGATATTTACCACTGCAGATGAACATTACATCGCCAGATTGGCTACAATTCAAATCAAACAAGATATCACTAGTGAAAGGAGTTGTAACTTCAATACCGGTATAAATTCCGTAATTCCATACACGAATATATTTGTCACCAAATTCAAGCATGAATGAATTATTTGTGTTTGTAGTAAATTCAAATAATCGTGTTGGCCTATCGCTATATTTGACTTGTCCTACATATTGGCTGCCTTGACGTTTTGCAACGGCTCCATATGGACGAATAACCACATTCTCTGCTTCCAACAAGGCACTTTTGTATTGTTCCAAATCAAAGCGACTTGAAACATCCGGCGATACTTCGCCAGTTGTAAATGCTAATTGTGATATATAGATAGGATTCCCCATTACCAATCCCTCGCTTTCACATAGCTAGATATGTAAACTGTATCTTGCTTACGTTCCTTGGCATTCATGCCTTTTGCTTCTTGAACTGCTGCTTGATACAACTTGTACGCTTGGTCAAACAATCCTCTGTCGCCAGTTAATGGCATGGCCAATGCACTAGCCAATTTACATTGCAACATGTACAAGGATATAGAATCCCATACATCTAAATCTGTCACATCGTATATATAATCAATAAATGCTAGTGGCACATCACTCACTATGCATTTTTTGTTATTTCCAATATTAAATATGTTGTATTCCGGTTGCGATTCCGCATGAAAGCGATCGCCTTGTGGAATAACCCCTAATATCCGAATACATTGTTCCGGATACGCATATACATAATTCCACCCATTAATTTTATGAGCGGACAATACCAATCTTTCATTTTTACGTGCAAAATTCCATTCAAATTGTCGCAATACCAACTGTCTAGTTGGGTCATATTGCATACGGCATTGGCGGCCTTGCTCAGTTTCTTCTTCAAATGAATAAAGCAGTCCTGCATTAATTAATGCAAGTGCTTGATTACAGATGTCAGTAGGTGTCATATTTCCCCCTATATGGTAATAGAGGGATGCATAAGCACCCCTCATATTGTCACTTATTCTTCCGTAGTATCGGTTTTCTTTTTACTTGTTTTCTTAGGCTTTTCATTGCCAGTATTTTCATCTGGTGGATTTTCATTGCCTGTATTGTCACCTTCAGTATTTTCATCTGGTGGATTTTTGTCACCCGGTTCTGTTTCAGGAGGCTGAGTTTCAGTAGACGGTTTTTTGTCTTTATCCTTAGATTTTGGGTTAAAGATTTTTGCTACTTCATCTTCATTACCAGAGAAAAGCTGTTTAAAATAATCAGGCTCAAATTCTTTAATTTCTTCTTCAGAGAAATCAATACTTTCACCTGCTTGAATTAATCCACGGTTGCCGTGGTACATAGTTTCTTTAGCCGTAAAATTCATAGTTGCACCTTCTTATTTCAAATTAATACCATCTGTTAAGAACGATGTAATAGTAGCAGCAGTCATATTGTTAGCATTAATGCGAATGAACTTTTTCGCACCTGCAGGAAGTCGACCTTTGTATTCTGTACCAGCTTTGGAGTTCTGTGGCAATGTAATAGCTGTTAACAATGCGGCATCGGCCATATTTTCTTTATCAGATGTGTACACATTAAATAAAGGTGTACCTGTAACGTCTTTATCTAAACGAATATACAACCATAAGGCAACGGCAGCATCACCACCGTTACCATTCATCACCACGTCAGAATTGGTGTTTGCAGTAATTTCTTTTTTCCAGAAAAATGTATTTTGTTCATCAATAATCATTGAATTATGTTCCTTTCTTTACGCAATAACACGAGATTCAGTGCTTAACAATGCATCAATTTTACGAACTGGCACGCCGTTTGCACGAGTAACAAGTTTACCCATTTCCATATCTTCAGTGATAGTGGAACCATGTTTTGTGTTCTTTTGCAAACGCAAGAATGTACGCAATGTACGGTTCATATACCAAACTGGGCGAACACCACCAAGGTTAGGAATACGTTCTTCCGCTTCAATCATTAAGTTGATAAGATCTGCACCGGCTTTAGCATCATTTGTTAATTTCGTAACATCAATATTGGCAATACGAACAACGTTTCTCCAGTCACGCACAGTCAAACCAACATCATGTTTAAAGTGAGTGCGATATGCCTCGAACATGGAGCCATCGTCTTTAGTTACAGTAACAACGCCTTTATCTTCTTGGTGTAAGCCTGCTGCAGAACCTTCAGGATAAATACCATGAACAGATAAAGGACCCCAACCAACAAGCCAAATAGACGCCAAGTTACCTGTGCCACCTGCATCAAGAATGTTTTCTGCACTTGCTGCCTTCTTAATATCAAGAGTATTGAATCGAGGAGCCAAGCCAATGAATTTTTCTGGCGTGTTTTCATCGCCATAGAAAATCGTACGGCATAATTCCTGACCCATAGATTCAACGAATGCTTTATCTTCAGTTGCACGGAAGGATGCTTTATCTTTGGATTTATCAACAAGTGCTTTATCAGTTTGAGAGTAAGCTTCAAGCATACCACAAGTGTCAGTAATTTGACGTGTGGAGGATTTAGACGCTTGAACACCGCCATATAATTTGCGCCATGTAACATCTGGTAAACCAGTACGTACAGTCGTTACAAAGCTAGACCCTTGGTTACATTCGACCATTGTCATATCTTGAATGATTTCAGTAGATTGGTCCAATTGCTCAATAATTTGAGCAACATTACCATTAGGATCCATTCGTTTTTGTAAATCTAAAAGTGTTAAATTTTGAGTTCCAATTGTAGCCATTAATTATTTACCTCATTTCTTATACATAGATGGATACATGTTTTGTTTTGCTGCTTCTTCAGAATTTTGACCGGTTCCAGCTTGTCTTGTGCCTTTACCCGGGTCTTCCTGAACCATTTCACCAACGGCCGCAAACACCTTAATCATGTTGATGTTGTTGTCGATATGACTATCAACAAGTAATTGACGTAATTCAGGTACCGCTTTAGTTAGTGCTTCGATGCCTTTACCTGCAAGAGCTACAGTTTCATCGAATTGGCCGCCTAATTCCTTTTTGGCGTGTTCATAATCCGCTTGTTGTTTTTCAACGATCGCTTGTTCTTGCTGCTCTTGATAAGCAGTCAAGATATTCTGTGCATACTGACTGCCAAACTTGGCTAGTTCAACAGCCTGTTCTTGTGTAGCACCGACTTGATTAAGTAGCTTGCTAAAGTCAGCGGATACAGTTTCATCAAGTTCAGTACCTTCAGGAAACACGGATTTGAAGTCATAAACCGTTGGTTCAGCAGGTGGTGTATTATCACCGCCTAGTACAGATGGATTACTACCTTCGCCATCTGGTTTAGCAGGTGGTTCAGTAGGTGGCGTAGGATTATTTTGGTCCGGATTCGCGCCCGGTTCATTGCCAGTCATGCTATTGTTAGCTCCCATATTTTCTTCAGCCATTTTGTTTCTCCTTTTCGACTAAATTATTAAAATATTCTTGCTGCCCGATATATTCGAGCTGTGCTTGGTGGTACTGTTTAACTCCATTGGTACCCAACTTAACTAGATCACCATGAAATAACAGTCCTACCTTGCGCTTTCCTTCGTTGAAATATGTTTCACTGTTACCAGTGAATGATTGCTTTAATATGCCCGAGCGGTCCATGAGTCGACAAAAAAACCACCTACCTAGCTCTGTGCTAAGTATGTGGTTAAGCGCTTGCATATCTCGCTCTTGCATATAATCTTTAATTGTTTTCATCTAAACACCGTCCATTCCTAGCCACTGCTGTAGTGCAGGATTGCCATCATTGGCGGCGTCTGTTGCTTGTTTTGCTGCTCCAGCCAATTGAGGTGCTAATTGTGCAGCCTGAATCAATTGTTGTTGCTGCTCCTGTTCAGCCTGTGCCTGTGCTTGTTGTGCTAGGATTTCTTGATATTCATCATCGGAGCGAATAATCTTAGCCGGAACACCGAGATTTACACCGTATGTATTGGCCGCTTCCTCAAAGTTGAACTTGTTGACGATATTAGGATTAGCTTGTGCCAAACTCATGATGAACGCAAAATACTGTTCGATATTTACCAATGAACTCATCTTTTGCGCCTGAGCAAGTGGTGAGATATATTCAATCTTCACTTCTTGTCCGTTTAATTGGTCTAAGATTTCCTCATCCTCAACAGGTGGAAATACACCGGCACGATCTAGGACGGAATACACACGTTCAATGATTGGATTTAAGAATTCAGATAGCAACCGTTCAACAACAGGACCTAATTGTTGCAGTTTTTCTTGGGTCCTCTCCATTACTTCCCGAGCCGTCATCTGACCCTTGTCGATTTGGTCTAACATCAAGAATAAATCCGCACTATAGGCTCTCTTGATTGAATCTTCTGTTACTGCAATCTTATTCTGGATATCCTGTAAATTAGACTGCACAGCAAACATCGGTTCAACTTTATGTTGACCCTCAATCTCTGTAATGCCACCCGGATACAAGTTAACCGTACTAATGACATCAGATGGTGCTTGCATAGGAGGTTTAACACCCAATTCAACGGCGGTCAGATAGTCAAATTCTAACTTCTGCAGCATTTGTGAATCTGGTTGAGCAAACCATGCTGCACCCTTACCGTAACCATTCAAGTCCATCGACGTATGCCGAGCGATTGGAATTGGCCACTCTTCAAATCCACCATGATATAACACTTCATCGCTATTGCTACCTTCAACCCAATAAATGGACGAATACGGCATATTGCGACGTCCTAACTTATCCTTACGATCTTTGTTAGGCTCAACCAACCAGTTGACTGTGAATGACTGCTGCAAACTGTTTCCATTATCGTAAATATTCTTAACGTTATCTGGGCAGTTATCATACCCAAACTGTTCGACAATCTGATCAACTGTCATTTTGTATTTACGGCCAAATACATTTACGATTTCCTTGCTATTTGTGCTAATAGCATAGGTACCTATTGGATACGATGTGAAACGAACACCAGATTCACTGTCAGCAAATATCCCCATTGGAGCTTGCCCTATAGGCAATTCCATGTAAATTTGATGAACTACGCTGTAGAAATTAGATTTAGCAAGAACCGCATACAAGATTTCTTCACGTTCATCCAATAGTTCAGCAACTTGGCTATTAGCTGCTACGTCGATGTTCTCCATGGTTAGCTTAAACCATTTACGGCTTGGAGGCGTTAAGCCGCTCATGACACCACTGGCGAATATTTGGCAAGATTCCCAAGCTACAGGATTTAGAATTTTACCATTGTAAGGCTCTGATTGGTCGTCCTCACCATCAAATTGACCTATGAACGGCAACTGATAGTCACGCAACTGCTTCCACTTATTAATGTATCGTTGCTGCGCATTAAATAGTTGAGAGAATTTCTTTCTCAACTTCGTATAATCACGCTTAACAGGCTTTACACCTTCCGTAGGTTGTCTAGCTAGTAAAGATTCCATTTCCGCCATGCTAGCCTCCTAAAATTGATTTTTGACCACTTCCTGTTGGTCCTAAAATAGTAGATTCAAAGCCACGTTTAAATTTGCGTTTAGTTTCTGCCATTTCCTCACCAGTCTGATTGCTCATATTCGCTTGAACAGTCGGAGCCGGAGCAGGTGGTGTATAGTTAGCAGATGCACCTTTCATACACATCTTTATCCCTCACTTTCTACAATTAAAAAGGATTGTAACTCGTATTAGCTACAATCCTATTGCCTGTTTCGCTTTTTTTTACGACCCGCGCAGCAAAGGTCAAGGCGAGAGCGTCACCCTTATTTGGAGACGGCAATCCTCGGTCTTTCATATCTTTTTTACTTTCAAGCTGAATGCGACCATTCTTATCAATGATCGCTTCAGGCCCTACGATATCATCGTATAAGGCTTGGTCATTTGGTGGAATGGAGCCACCCTCACGGAGCCATTCTTTCATTTGTCCCCACATGTAAGCCCTCATATTAAGATATACAGGGTCATTACTCTTACCGCCAAACTCAATCAATCGCCATTTCCGCCCTAATTGTTTACCAATGGAATATATCCCTGTGCCGTAACCCATATCAATGAATACGGCATCAGCTTTATATTCGTCCTCGAACTGAGCAATCAGTTGAGCCATGCGCCAGTCATCGTCATTCTTAGGAATAGAGGCAAGCGACTTCATATAGTAGCCTTGACGCATTACTATTTCTAAGGAATCTGAACCAGTCCACGCAGGATCCACACCAATGATTACAGGTAAATGGTCAAATGCTCCCGGTTTATAAGATTGCTTTTGTGCCTTATCCGCAATTTCAGTAGAGATAAACTGCAAATCTGATGCGGAAGGGAACACACCACGAACACGAACTTTAAAGAAGTCGGAATCCTCACCGTAAGCCTCTAACCATTCTTCAATCTTAGCTTTGTTGGATATCTTAACGGTTCTACTATCAATCTGATATGTATTCCAGAATTTCCGGTACTTTCTAAAACATTCACGGAACCGCCCACTATTACGAGTAGGGTTTCCAAAGGCACACCAAATGATTTCAGTGTTAGCATCTGTAAGAGCCCCTTCAGTTACTTCCCAAATAACATCATCAATAGCAGAGGCTTCATCAAATAGAACCAATATCCGATTACCTTGATTATGTAGACCAGCGAATGATTCAGGGGAATTCTTACTCCAAGGAATGGCATCGATGCGCCATGTCTTTTCGTAGTCTTTATCGCTACTGAATATAGCTGTGGCTGTATATGTAAATAAATCTTTAGCAATAAACATATTGTGCCATTTGCTAAGTTCTGGCCATGTTTTAGTTCTGAGCTGACCTTCTGTATTAGCAGTCACTACACCACGAGTATTCTCATGAGTAGATATTGCAAAATGAATAAGCCATGATATCAGTGCTGATTTGCCGATACCATGGCCAGATGCTACCGCCTCTTGAATAGCGGTTTGTAGGTCTTTGCCCTTCTTTAATTGTTCACCGATGTCTTTTAAGATTTGAATTTGCCACTCATCAGGCCCTTCCATATCTTCCAATGGCGTCCCCGGCTCTCCCCACGGATAGGCAAAATATACAAACGCTAACGGATCATGTGTAAGAGCGCCTAATGCCTCAAACAACTCGTCATGTTTTTCCATTAGCTCTCTCCCGTGCAGCTTTCAACTTATCCATAGCAGACACCGTAAGCTCACCTTTAACATCGATATTTTTAGTATCCCTCCATTTTTCAGGATTACGATTTTTCAACCAGAATATTTGAGCCGTAACATCTGGAGGCTGTTGTTTCTTTACAACTTTAACAAGCTTTCCATTCTCATAGGTTTTCTCTTCATATTCGTAGCCTATAGCACGTTTATGCAATGCATTTTCGACTTCAAGGTCAATAACTTCCTTCCCTCTTTTAAGGGACTGCAGAAACTGCGGCGAACTCTTTTTCCAGTCATACAAAGTTCTAATCGAAATCCCTATATTTTTTGCTATTTGTTCATCAGTAAGGCCATCACGAGCCCAACCTTCTGCACGCAATAAATTATCTGGGTCAGTTAGCCAGTTTTTTCTATTTACTCGCAATGGATCATCACCTCACTTTAATGTATTACCGCCCTTGCGAATCATCTTCCCATTTTTTCTTACACATAATCCGCATGAATTTCTACTAGCACTTGAATGCGTAATATAGGATTGACATAAGCCATCATAAAATATTTCATTGGCCGTACATATTCCATTTTTATTATTCAAGCATTTGTGCTTGATGCAGTGTATTTGTGTCATAATTTTTTGTAACAAAAAAGGCACATCAATTAAGATGCGCCTTTTTGCGTTTGGTACTCTAAATGCTTAGGAAATGAACTCATGTTCTTCCACTTACAATATATCATAGATATAGAGGACTTAAAAGGTCGATGTCAGCCGTTTACCGTCGATTTCCGTCGGAGTTTATAACCAAGCTCAACAAGTGCCAAATTCTTATATTCTTTTCCTTGCGATTCACCATATCCCACAAATGAATATGCCCCTTTAGCAGACATACCATTAATATATTGTTGCATGAGGATAATAGATCCAACTGTATTGGTTAACGAATCTATCATATGACAAGCATCATCACGTTTGGTAAGTAGTTCATGGATTTGACATTTGTATCTCATTTCCATATTAAGTAGCCGGTTAATATCGTCTTCAATACCAGATGGTTCGCCGCCGTCTACTCGTTCTTTCCCGTAGTTTACGGCACGTAATGACGTGATATCATTTTTAATACGTTGGATATTGCGCTTTAACGATTTAATCCGTAATGCTGCCTTACTTGCCTCGTGTAGATACTCATACGCCAGTTCACGATATTCCTTTTTACTAAGTTCTACCATAGGACCACCACACAGACAATATTTAAAACAAACAAAATGATACATATTACCATATCCCGTATTTGTGATCTAATAATTTTCTGTAATTGCATCCTATATACGTCAGAAACCATAAAATGTTTTAATGCAGCAGCTTCACGATAAGAGTAATAGGACATTTCAAAAATAACCACAAGGTAAATAGCCAATAGAATGTTTATAATAACCATTTCATTCATGGGTATCACCTGCTAGTTTTGCATATTTCCAAATGCACGTGTCATCGGCACTATCAACGCTCCATGATGTGCATCCACACAACCAAGTTTTCACAACTCCATTTGTATATCGTGCAAAATATCTTGGTTTCCAAGCCACCTTATCTTGGCCAACTAATACAGGTGTATCAACTGGTACTTCCGACCAATCAATAAAACCTAATTCTCTTGCAATATTTAAAACCTCGTTTCCCTTCATTTTAGGAAATATACTTTTTAAACAATTAGCATATTCAAATTTATTACAACTGTAAATATTTATATAACCTGATTCCATATCCACCATAGGCATTCCATTGGTTAAATATAACTCTCCATTATACCGACATGCACAATATCTCCACCCATCATCATATAGTTTTTGCAATAGCCATTTCTTTCCCTGTTCATCACTAATCATAATTTTCTACCTCTCTATAAGTCGTTTCGAATTCATTTACCTCATGAACTTTAATTTTACCTTTATGATCTTTAACAATATAATTACCTTTAAAACATTCGATTCTTCCATCATCTGTTGTGATTTCTAATGATGCGTTTTCATACCAATCAATACCAATTACATCACCAACAAAATCGACTATTTCCATAACGTTAGTGCCGTTATATTGCACAGCTTGAATTTCATTAACCCTTTTCTCATATCGTCTAAACATTTTCTATCCACTCACCTCTTATGATAGGGCGGATATTTCACCGCCCATAGCCTTTACTAAAACAACTGCTTAAACATAATAATTGTCATTCCGATTAATAATGTAAAACTCCAAACAATCATACATATCATCAACACATTAAAAAAACCATCTTTTTTACACATTATTTACCGCCCATACATTATTTAATCAAACATACCAACACCACCAATAAATAAATCAATAGAAAAATACCCATAACTATTAATCCAATAATGGCCCCACATAGATCAATTTTTTGTTGTAGTCTTATTTTTTCGCTTTCACGTATAATCCTATACATTTTTTTGCCTTTTTCTTATGTCACATATTGCTTTTTCATATAAACGGCCAATTTCTTTTGTTACATCGCTAACGAATCTAGCCAATGAATTTGAATCCGATAATCCACGTTCAACAGTCAAGCATATTGGTTCCTGATACTCAAATATTGCCACTTTTGTTTTATAGGAAAATCTTATGTTTCTTTTATGGATACAAATTTCAGGAATAACATCTTCACTGCCTAAAAGCATTTTAAATAATTTTGCAATTTCTTCATGTCTTTTCCGTTCAAGATCCTTTGCAATTTTTTTTATAACGGTTTCACATTCATCAAACGAATAATTGTTAAAATCTTGTCCAAAGCTATTCATATTTCTTCATTCCTTTTAAGCTTTTCCATTAACTCTTCAATTAATAGACTTAACATCACATTTATCACTAAAACACACAACGTTTTAGCTACAGCCCATATAGTTACGCCTAAAATTCCAACTAGCCACAGCACAACTGAAAGTGCAAACGAAAAAGCAGTAAGGAAAATGAATGCAAATAGTATATTATCGACTATCATTAAAATTTTTATTATTTTAATCACCCCTTAAAAAACACAAGCCATATTGTTTTGCCTCTACGTTGTCCGATTACAGGCTCACTAGGTAATAATTTTTTAACATCAGAAAATAAAACTTGTTCCTCGTTCCATTTGAATATTAAAGTTCCATTTTTCTTTAACACTCGCCAGCACTCTGCTAAGCCTTGCTTAATATCGTCTTTCCAGTTAGGCCCTAGCGTTCCATATTTGGCTTTTAAAAACGATGTTTCTCCAGCGTTTAATAAATGCGGCGGATCAAAGATAACTAAATAAAATGTTTCGTTTTCAAAAGGCATTTCTCTAAAATCTGCAATTATATCCGGTTTTACGATTAACTTCCTACCGTCGCATAGTGTTGTATTTTCCGTTCGATTATCCATATAAATTGTTTCTGTATTTTCTTTGTTAAACCAGAACATTTTAGAACCACAACAGGCATCTAATATCTTCATTAGTATTCCTTTATTAAATCCGATTTATCGCCTTCCACTCACTTAATGTAAATGTGGAAATACTATGTTTCTTAGCGAACTCAAATTCACCTTTACAGCCCCTGCTTGTCTCCCAATCAGGACATACTACTAAGACATCACAATGTCCAAGCAGACTTAAACAGATATCTAAGCCTTTCTGATACTCAGGACCAGTTAGATATACATACCCAAAGTTATGAATAGGGGAAATATAGTCATGACTCGTATCATTTAAAACCAAATCTCTCATGATCACATCAATCTTTTTACGATTGCTTTCCTTGCCACCATAAGGATGAGCGACATATACTAATTTTTTCTTCATAGCATCAACCTTTCAACGTTTCAATATGTACCCAAATCCCTGTTACTGGATTCCAATACTTTTCTGTAATTTCACTACAGACTTGCGCATCATCATTCCAGTAATTCAACTTGGTCATACAGTCCTTAAATAATTTAATAAGATTATCTGTATCTGGCCGAGTGGTTTTCCAATGTGGCGCTTTGCAATTCGCTTTACCGAAACACCACTTGGTAACCAATCGAATAGGTCCCTCTAAAGGTTCACTAGGAACATAATCAGCTAAACCATCTAAAAATATTTGTTTAGCTTGTTTTAACTTATCGGATTCATAAAAGATAGGCTTACCATGTTGTGTATTTACCTGCTTAGTTTGATGTGTAACAGTAGGGACCTTTTTAAGAGGAATGAAAAATTCAATAATCAATAACCAATCCTCCTTTATTGAGAATTAATTGATAATAACCAATACAATTTTCAAAGCCCTTTTGTAATGTAGGGTTCAACCTAAGGGGAAGAGGTAAGAAAAGGATGATTTCAGAAATCCTTTTCCTTACCCCCTTAGCTTGAATCCACCTTACATTGGGACACAAACAATAACAACATACCTATATATATATATAAGGTGTGTTGTTACTATTGTTAACCTATTATTAATATACATATGTTAACAATCTTCAACCTTAAACAACTCACCTTTATCGACATTAAAAATTGGGGTTTCCCTTAAATATCGACGAACGGTCATTTCGCTAACTTCCATAATTTCAGCTACCCGTTTAATATCTGCCTTGCCATTAAATCCATTTTCAGCAGCGGCAATATTAAAGGCATCTACCAATTGCTCTTTTTTCTTTTCCTTAACAGCCTGCTTGCGTTTATTCATCTTGTCTAAACCCTTAGACTGCGGGCTATCAAATTGAGCCATTGCAAGGAACCCATTTGTATCCACCTTGTGAATGGGGTATTCAAACCATAAATCCACCGGTTTAAATTTAGGATATTCTCGGAGTGTTCCTTCCATTCGCCATGCAGTACATTGGCTAGTATCAATAGGAGCATCTTGGAGTTTATCCTCGTTCATGTTCTCGAGTTCAAGTTCTAGTAAGTCAAGTAATGCATCTGGATCACGAGCAAATACACCAGAACCGGATGCACGGTCCATTGACCGCTTACCAGTTTGGCTGCCTTTGGAATGGTGATGACAATAAATGACTGCACATTTAAGCTCGGTACAAACCTTATCGAACTGATTACAGAAATTTGCCATTTGATCAGCACTATTTTCGTCACCTGTAATTACCTTATAGATAGGGTCAATAATGATAGCCTTGTAGTTACGCTTTTGAGCTCTGCGAATAAGTTTAGGTGCCAATTGGTCCATTGGTAAGGACTTACCACGCAAATTCCATATGGATATATTCCCAATGTTGGTTGGTTGCTGTTCAAGTGCCTCATATACATCTTTAAAACGATGTAAGCATGATGCCCTATCAAGTTCTAAATTGACATATAGAACCTTACCTTGTGTGCAGTCAAATCCAAACCACGGCTTACCTTCAGCAATAGAAATGCATAATTGAATTAACGCAAATGATTTACCTGCTTTAGATGGTCCAGCAATGAGCATCTTATGTCCTTCACGAAGAATCCCTTCAATTAATGGCGGTGCTAGGTCTGGCATATTATCCCATAATGCGTCAAGTTCTTCTGGTTCCGGCAAATCATCGTTAACCGATGCGATCCATTCTTCCCATTCCTTATAGTTTTCTTTCCCAATGTTGGTTGCCATAAGGAATTGGGGTTTACCGTCACGCATAACACCCGGCATTCTTGATAATCGGCTAGGATTTCGATTCTTTTTATCCGGTTTAAAGCCATTCTTTTGAGCAATGGAATATATAAAGTCAACACGCTTTCTGTATTCCTCATAGGAGTAAGCATCTACTTTAACAATGGCATGAATGGATTTACCACCACTAAATACCATGGCTGCAATTGGTAATTCTAATTGTTCAAGAATAGCTTTTTGCTTTCCGAGCGACATATTGTCAGATTCCAAGAGCATATACCGAAATGCAGTTACATTATCATTTTTAACACCTTTACCATCAATTGGATTAAACCGAATCCATGCGCCCATTTCTTTGTTAAAGCTGCCAAACACATTTTCTAATTGTGTCGTACCGTTAATACCATCTATGATTTGTTGTACCGTGCGGCTATAATTTCCCATCGTAGGGGACTGTTTGCCGTCCGGTAAAGCAAATGTATTAACGACATATCCAACGTACTCCTCTGGCTCAAATAACGTGGTCAAATATGTAACAATATCTTGTTTACGTTGCTCTAAAGGATAAGCTTTAGGAATCGTAACATCGGATTCTTCAATCCAGTTCTTATCAACAACTTGATATTGTTCCGGAGTAGTGGCCAATACCATGGAATCAAAACTTAATGCCTCATTATTTTCAAGCTTACGTTTAGATGTCCATCCGTTTTCTTTTGCCATTTGAGTGATCGTTGCACCAGTAACAAGTTTTCCAGTATACCGACCAAATGATTCCCATTTAGCAGCGCATTCACCTTCATGGAATCGTTCTCCATCATCTGCAGACCATTCCTCCCATATAAACATAGGATAGCCCTCTTGATGGAGAGCAAGTCCTACGTTTAACCATTCCTCATAGGAGCATTGGGAAGGGTCTATATATTCGAGTAATTCTCGTAAATCAATTTTGCTTTCCATCTTTACTCCTTACCATTGGGGACTAAATTCTTCTACAGGTGGTTTATATGTAGCAGGCACCACACCTTTAGGAATGCGCCAACCACTAGCACTAATACGACTAATCATCTTAGAGGCTTGGTTATTGCTCCATGTTCCTACATTCTTAAACCCTTTGTTTTCAAGGAATCTAATTTGTTTAGGAGTAGACAAGCCTTCTTCACGGCGCTTTTGAAGCCTATCAATAAGCATTGATGCCTTACCTGCGTCTTCAATACTGTCACCATTAATGCCAAATTGCTCAAGAGTTTTCTTTTGACTATCCGTAATAGATGTCATTTGCCAACCAAAAGTAGGCACATAATGGGTAAGGTCTTCAGCTTGGATTGAAAATTCAAATTGCAACGGATCAACAAGTTGCGCTTTCTTCTTACGCATAGCAGCAAGTTCTTTTGCAAGTGCTTCTTCACGTTGAGCTAATACATCAGATTCTGCATCCCTTTCGCATTCTTCAAGGTCCATTCCTTTTTCTTCAAGAATTTCCGTCATGCGTTTGGCCACATCATCTGATTTAGCGATTAAATGAGCCGGTCTACACAATTCGTGACGCTCCACATGCCATAGAAAATCTAAAATTAATAGATGATCTTTACCCGGTGAAAGCCGTGTGCCACGTCCTATCATTTGACAATACAAGGCACGAGACCGAGTAGGACGTAATACAATTACACAATCAACGCTTGGACAATCCCATCCTTCCGTGAGCAACATTGAATTACAAAGTACATTGTATTTACCTTCAGCAAATGCTTGTGTAATTTCTGTACGGTCTTGGCTTTTGCCATTTACTTCTGCTGCTTTAAATCCTCGCTCATTAAGAATTTCACAGAATCGTTGACTGGTAGCAATTAAAGGTAAGAACACAACGATTTTTCTATCTCTGTATTCCATTAATTTATTGGCTATTTCCTCTAAGTAAGGCTCTAATACCCTACCAATATCACCTACGGCAAAATCACCAGTTGAAATCTTAACCGATGAGATATCTAATGTGAGCGGTAATGTTTGCACTTTAATCTTAGATAAGAACCCCTCTTGAATAGCTTTAGGTAGTGTATATTCAAATGCTAAACTTTCAAATACACGTCCTAAATTTTTCATATCTGAGCGATCTGGTGTGGCCGTAACTCCCAATACTTTGGCTTGGTCAAAATAATTTAATATAGCTTGATAGCTACTAGATACAGCATGATGTGCTTCGTCAATGATAATGACATCAAAGTACGTTTTACTGAACATTGACAATCGTTTGTCTTTGCATAATGTTTGAACTGAGCCTACTATGATGCGGTCCCATTGTCCAAGGCATGTATGTTCAGCCTTTTCCATTGCGGTTGTAAGCCCCGACGCACTCATAATTTTGTCAGAGGCTTGCTGCAATAGTTCTTCACGATGCGCAAGGATAAGAACACGCTTACCCCTGCGAACCGCTTCCTCAGCAACTTTGGCAAAACAGATTGTCTTACCCGTACCAGTCGGAAGAACCAACAATGTTTTATTAACCGTTTCCCATTCATGCCATATTGAGTCTACAGCTTGTTGTTGATACGGTCTAAGTTCCATTAGAATGCACCGTATCCATTTGCTTGAGCATTAGGGTTTGCAAAGCATTTTTTAATTTCGTTACGAACGCCATTATTGCCATCATTTTTTACATAGCCTTGTTGTGTTAATTCACACATAGCGGATTTACCCATTAATTGGTCAGGGTCCGGATTGTAATTTTCACCTTTTTTAGCTAGTCCTACGGCCATAAATAGTTCTGTAACTTTCCAGATTGTAGATTTCGTATAGAAAAGGTTGTGAATCAATTTTGTTTTACCTTGATCACCACCATCTACTTCGAGTGTAATTTGAGCCTGTGGACAAGATGGCAACTTGCTACCTTCTTTAGGTTCATAGAATTTCTTTGCTACATCTGTGATTACAAATGGATAAGAACCAGCTTCAAGTAACGTATATTCACGTTCTTCCGCTAAAATAGGTTGGTCAAATGAATATACTTCTTCTGCTTTACCGAATGTTTCAAAATTGCTTTGTGCTGTCATAATAATTAATTTCCTTTCTTAATTGCTTCAACAATATTTGGCCAGAATGGGATAATCCATCTATTAACGAATTCTGGATCATAATTTTCAAATGGTGTACCAGCTGGATACTTACCACGAGCGATAACTACTGATTGAACTTGTTCTAATGTGATACCATCTTTAACCATTAAGTCTTTTAATGGTTTAGGAATAGCCGTTTCAACTAATGGTGTTTCGTTTTTGTTGGCATCAACAGCTTCCTGTGGTGGTCTTACAGGTTGTGTTGTAGTAACTTCCCCAACTTGTTCCTTGGTAGCATTCATTACTTCTGGAGCATATTCATTATTAGCGGCTTGCGCTAATTCTTGTGCTGCAGCAGTTGGTAGAATATCATCAGGAATAACATGAGCGATTTGACTATATTCAAATGGCATCATATCTGGTAATCCATGGCGGTTTTTAGCATCCCACGCAGGATTATGAGTTGCATACATCAACCGTTTACCATTGGTTGCTTTCTTTTTGTTTGTCTGAGTTGTGATGATTTCATTTTTATAATTGGCAAAGAGTACCATGTCTGCCCACTCTTTAATAAGTGGAGAGGTTTGACTTCCTGTCTTTTTGCCAAGCTTCAATTCAAAACGATCATATGCGCCTAATTCATCTGGCTGTTCAAATTTACGAATTTGAGCATGAGCAGTAAGCACTACATTCATACCTGCATTGATAACTTCATCAAGTAGATTTAAGAAACGCCCCATTTCTTCACGGACAAATACATAACCGTTACCATAACCAAAGTCTTCAATACCAGATTTATTATGTTTCGTACAAATAAATTCAACACATAACTGTTCCGCCCAGTCGATAGTGTCAATGACTAAAGTCCGATAGAACCCCGGCATTGTTGCAAATTCCTTAACAAAGGAAATAAGCATTTGCCACGATGTAGGCTTATCTGTACGAGCCACATCTAAATGGTCTGTGCTGCTTTCTGTATCAATAAATACAGGTGAGGGGAAGTGACTGGCAAAGGTTGTTTTACCAATCCCCTCGGTACCATATATGACGACCTTTTGCGCTCGTTTTCGTTTACCTGTCGTAATATTCATTAAAAATCACCCCATTCATTTTCAGGTTTAGTTTTATTAACTGGTGCTGCCACATTACTGTACTCTTCACCTTTGATGTGTCCATCTTCAATAATGATGGAGCATTCATCTTGGTTATTAGTAACACGAGTCGCAATAACCTGTAGACCTTCCGATTCAAGCCAAGCCCCAAATTCTTTCATAGTGTCTACATCCATTTGTTCGAGTTTATCCATAAGGACAAACCCGCATTTAGGATTTAAGGCCCGCACAATAGCCGTAGCCACTTTGAGTTGTTCAGCACCGGACATACAATCCCATTGACGATCATTGTAGATAAGGACCCCATCTTGAATGGATAATCCTGCTAATGGCATTTGTACAGATTCAAGTAGTTTATTTTTATCTTCCCTGATAGTTTCAAGTTCACCAGTTAAGTTGTCATAATCTGCTTTATAATCAGCGGCTTCCTGTAATGCTCTTGCACGTTCTTGATTAGCACGTACCTTTTGATTAATGGCATCTACATTTTTGATTTGCTCCTCGAGTTCAGCCGTAGATTCATCCTCAAGGTCTTTAGCTGCCGTTGTTGCAATATCATAATCTTCAGCTAATTGCGCTTGCTTAGCTTGCAGTTCTTCCAGTTTCTTTTGCGCTTCATCAACCAAGTTATTTACAGTAACCATTTGAGCTTGAATAGCTGAAACGTTGTTACGTTTCTTTTGGTTCTCTGCATTTTTCAATAGAATGGCTTGTTGTTGTTGGATAAGTTCCGATGCACTAATTGGTTCAAGTGGCACATCATCATAACCAACTAACTCTTTAGCGTACTTGTCTTTCTGAGTGGCAATTTGACCGATAGAATGACGTTTTGCGTACACCTCTTGGTGTTTACCTTCGAGTTTATTTAATTCGTCTTCTACGCCCAATAATTTCAAAAGTTCATTTGCTTTTTCCTTGTCACTCATTTCCATGAACTTAGGAAGGTCTAATGCTAGTTGCCCAATAAACCCATCTAAAATACGTTGACCAGATTTTTTACCTTCTGGATCTACGACTTTTAATGTGCTGCTATTACCACTACGTGTAACCACTAACCCATTAGATAACTTCACTTCTAATTTAGGTGGATTATAACTTCCATCACGTACCGCACTGGATGGTTCAAATTTTGCACCACCTAGTGTCCAAGCAATGGCATCAAGGATAGATGTTTTCCCTTGTCCATTCTTTCCACCAATAATGGTTAATCCATTAAGGGATGGTTCATATGAAACGGCTTTAACGCGTTTCACGTTTTCCAGTTCGAATGAGTTTATTTTTATAGATTCCTTCATGTATTTGCTCCTTATTCTTGAGTACCAGACAATAACAAGTAATTGGTTAATTCAGATTTAATTGAATCGGTTTCAGATTTAATAGCATCTTTAACATAACGATTCATGATTGGACAAGATAACTTGAACGATAATTTATCCCCTTCGTCTTTAGGTTTAATGATGTCTAATTGCACTTCAACTTTTTGAGTAAATTGGCTTTCATTAAGAATAACCATGTTAACGAAGATAAACCGAGGCATTTTTAAAGTACCTTCCGCTTCTTTTACCTTGATGCTCATAACATAGTTATCATCATCAGTTCGAGTGAAATCACCTTCTGTTTGCGTTACATATTTGAAGTTTCTAACAGCAATTAAAAGCTTTTCGTAATCCTCAATTTCAGGTTCATGAATTCGGAGCAAATCAAGCATTTCTTTTTGCGTTAAATTTAGATTAAAGATGGAGTTCCATTCTTTAAACTGTTCGCTTTTTTGAAATGCATAAACGATTTTATCTTGCGTACGATCTGTTACAGTGCAGTCTGTTACTGCTACCACCTTTTTGTCTGAATATGTAATGACAGTCGTTTTAGGGTCGCCTTTAGCTTTTACACCTTTAACAAATGATTCAGCGCTACTAAGTTCATATCTAAATCCGTTATATTGAAATATGTCATTGGCTTCACCACGACGAATAACTAATTCACCATTTTCTGTTTGTACATTCAAATTAAATTTTTCTTCCATTGTGTTAACCTCTCTTTTCAGTAGTTGAATTAAATGTTAGGACTTCTAATTGCGGCTTTTCGTTGACATCGACTTTTACTGTGAAGTCATCCGCATAAGAACCAATAGCACGACGTGAGATAGCTGGTAATGTTGATTTAATATTGTAACCAAGTTCTACAATGGTATCGGTATCTGGAACTCGTAACATTTCAATATTGATGGTGATTTTAGCTTTCTGACCTTTTGAAATTTTTCGTAATGCATCTTTGTACATTTCTTCAAATTCAGCTTCTAATTTTCCATCACAAATATTAGTTAGATTTAGGATTTGCTGTTTTTCATTCATTTGTTTTCTCCTTACTTTTTAAAATTTGAATAATGTCATAAAAAGGATCTTTACTATCCATATCTTTATAACGTTCGTCAAAAATAATTTGTTTTTGATACGTTTGCATTGTTCCGATGCAAACTTGAAGATATAAAACTTTGTTATTGTCTGATATATTTTCTTTAATAAATCCAATTGTTGAACCAAGTAATATTGCCAATACTTCTTCATTATTTTCAAAAATCTCTTTGTTATATCTGAGGCCCATCTTTTTATTTGGATTAGTTTCATCTACTAAAATTTCAATTCGTTTCATATTTACTCCGTGTTATAATTAACCTAGGTTATTTTACCTAGCCCGCTAGTCTTTCCAATTGCTATTAGCGGGCGTTTTCTTTTTCATATACATCGGCGCACACCCAAACAAGTCCGCCTGTAATGATTTGCAATAAGAATTGAACAAACCCAATTCTATCGATTTCTAGGCTTCCCATGGATCCAATAATCCATATGAAAGCCACCCATTTTAAAGCAGTAATCACAACTTCAACTCCCCTCCTACCATAACCAGTAAATCACTGGTTATTTTTCTTATAGCATTTTTTAGTTTTTTGTTTTCTTCAAGCAATCTATCACGCTCCTTTTCTAACTTCCTGTATTGTAGTGGACTGTATTCATCTACAATCCCTACAAGAGCATCAACTTCTTTTTTATTGAAGCGGACGCCTGGAAGTCCTTTTACTTCACGTAGGATGCCACGTTCCCTAAGATTGTTGACGCTGCTTTCACTGCATTGAAGCAGTTCGGCAACGTCCTTTATTGTGTAAACAACAGGATCCATTAGTCTTTATCTTCATAAATAACTTTTGTATGACTACTTACCAAAGGGGTCCGTTCGTCACGTTCAGAAATAAACGCTTCATTATCACGAATAGTTACTTCACGATAATTTCCATCTCTAGTCGCTTTATTCTTTAAAAGTGCAGTAATCACTTTAATGGGCCCTCGTAGTTGGTCTTCAAAAGTCTGTTCAAAACTTGCGGATTCTATTGATTGTTTGGGATCTGGATATTTTTTATCCAGTTCTTCATATTGTTTAATTAATTCTGGAAGTGCCTGTGGCACAGAATCTGTCTCCATTATTCTTAACAAGTAAATTTTTAAAGCATTTTTAATTTCTTGCATAGTGCCTCCATTTTCGCCATTCTATCTGCTTCACGACATTCTTTGATTTTGCCGTGGATAGCCTTTCTACATAATGTGCTTGTATGCCGTTTTGCGAAGTATTCCTTAATAATCTTTCTCCAATATTGTGCATACTCAGCGTTACGACCTGCCCAACCGAATACAGCTGGCACGTTTCCATAAATCTTGTTAGCTACTAACAGGTCTTTTTGATTTTGTACTAGCATGTTTCATCTCCTTTGCATTACTTTTAAAATATTATTGATGTGATTTTAAATCACTATACTTTTTAAAAAAAATAGACTTAACCTCAAGGTTTGATAAATGTAAGATTTCTGTTAATTTTGCAATTTCAGATGCCGTAAATTCGGTTACTCCATTGATTTTATTGTATAGTGTGTATCTTGTAATATTAAGCTGATTTGCTATCCACGAGATACGAAATCCTTTTTCAATAATCACGTCTTTTAAACTCTTCATCTATTCACCCCCTTTTATAACGTGATTTTTAATCACACCTATAATATACCCTAAGGGTGATTATGTGTCAACAATAAATTACAAAAATGTTGATTTTTTTTCACATATATAATATATTTACTTTGTAAGGGGCATTAAAAAGAAAGGTAAAACCTATGAAACTATATGCCAATATCAAAGCTTTACGAGAAAAATTAGAACTATCACAAGAAGAATTAGCTCGTCAAGTAGGATATAAAGATAGAACAAGCATTGCTAAAATTGAAGCTGGGAAAATTGATATACCACAATCTAAAATTTATGCATTTGCAAAAGCCTTGCATGTTTCTCCAGAAGAGTTAATGGGCTTAAATAATGATTCATATTATATAGATCCTGAAGTAGCGGAATACGCCAATAAATTAAAGGATAATCCAGACATGCGATTGTTGTTTGATGCAGCTGAAGACATGTCAAAAGATGATATTGATTTTGTTGTTAATTTAATTGAGGGATTAAAGAAACGTGAGGGAAAGTAGAATGAAGAAGTTATTAATATTAATTTATATATTATTTATTCCTTTATCATGTAATGCAATTTCTTTAAATGAATTGCGTAATAATCCAAATCAGTATACATTAGTGTATTCAGACCAAACGCATGAAGCGTATGTTGATAATTCAACGATTGTTGTATCAAGATATAATCCGCCATATTATGCTATTAACACTACTGTATATTCTATATGGTACGATGAAAACAATATTGTAGAAGCGAATCAGACTTCTTTTTTTAATTATGATAGAAGTTTAAAAATGCTAGCACTAAAATTTGGAGAAGTTAATGATTTAGCAAGAGAATTTACAAATGATAATGGGGTAAAGTTTAAAATAAATACTTTAATTCGGTATGATTTAAATGGAAATAAAATTTCTTCTATATCTTCTTTCCCATTTGGGAAATCCCCTTCTGGTAAAGCGCCTGTATATTCTCCGAGTTACGAAGTTGCAATGTATATATTTCATAAATCATATAATATGTATTTTAACGAACCTTTATCTAATTAATTCTATCAGGGGAGAGTGTTGTTATGTCTATTAACTTGATCTATACGCAATTAAAGAAAACACAAACAGCAGTAGTATGTCTTAATGAAGATGGCAGTCATTCAATACTGGTTAATTTAAATAAGCCATTAGATGCTCAACGAGTTAGTGTACTACACGAATTAGGACATATTAAACACGATGACTTTCATTCTAAGGAACATATCAATTTAATAGAACGGATCGCTCATGATAGAGAATTAGATGAAGATATAGATGAGGAATTCTTTTATCACGTGGTTAATAGCAAGGACGTGTAACTATGCAATGCAATATGACGGTTCGCAAAAAAGACGGCAATTACCAAATAATTGTCAGCTATAAAGACGGTATAAAATGGAGGCAAAAATCCAAACAGGGTTTTGCTACTCAAAGAGAAGCAAAACTCTATGGACAACAAATTGTTGACGAACTAAAAAAGACTATCATCAGCCCACTTGATGATAGTCTAAAAGATATAACGCTTATTCAGTTTTATCAGATTTACATTCGGGAAAAGATTAATATATCCGCCAATTCAGTACTAATCTACAATAATATCATGGAGAAATATTGTGAGCCCTTACATGACAGAAGAATGCGTGATATTACCCATTCCGATATTTTTACATTGATTTCTAATTTGTCAAAATCAGCGGCAAGTAAAAATTTGTGTATTGTATTACTACGTGCCGTTTTTAATTATGCAATCAATCCATATCGGTTAATTCGCAATAATCCATGTGCCGCCATTAAGAGATATCGTAAACAAAGTACACGATCAATCACAACAATTCCAATAGAAGATATGGACATGCTTTTACATAATATTGAACATAGTCACCCAACGTATTATTTGTTATGCAATATAGCAAGATATACAGGCGCGAGATATGGTGAGATTATAGCATTACAATGGTCTGATATAGACTTTGACAATAATACTATATCAATTTCTAAGCAATGGGCACAATGTGAACGTAATAAATATGGCTTTAAATTACCAAAAAGTAAAAATAGTATTCGTATAATTCCTATTCCGCCTATACTTTCTAATTTATTAAAACGGCATCAATGTAACGGATCGAATAGATTATTTCCATTTCGCACTAGTCGAAGCAGTCAATTAAATGAACTGATTCAACGGTTCCTTCCCGGAAAATCAATCCATATGTTTAGACATACATACGCTACTACATTATTAGGCAATAATGTAGACATACAGACTGTTGCCAGTTTACTTGGAGATAATATAAATACAGTTATTAAAACATATATTCATTTTTCAGATGAAATGAGAAAAAATGCTGCGGATAACGTGGCAAATATTTTTGGTTAATTATTTTTGACGATTATATGACGAAAATCTATAGAGCCCTATTTATCAATGTATTCTATAGCTTTATTTTATAATATATGTATTATACCATTAAAAGAGACTAAATATAATAGAAATAATAGCACCCACTAAAATAACAACAGTTGCGACAGTGAGAATGATGCTGCCAAAGAATACAACAGCAGCCAAAATAATCCCTAAAACAATGAACAATATAATTCGACTAAGCCAGCTTGTACTATTAAAGCTATACACCTTAACTTTCGGTTCATATTGATTGTTTTCATCGTAATATTGTTGCTCGTCATTGATATTGGTTGGCGTTGAATCTACATGGACGGAATCGCCTACCTCTTCAATAGTTACACCATCAAATTCTCGTCTCTCATCATCGGATAATACGCGTGTATTAGGTTCACCAGAATAGGTACTGCGACTATAAGTATCATCTGATTGACTATTTCTATATGTATTTTGATTATTGTTTATATTGTGTTGATCATTCATATGTATTTCCTTTATATGAACAAATACTAATTGATTTTATACAATTTATTATACCATATTTTACCATCATAATGGCAAATAGAAATCCCTTCAAATATAAACTCATATATCTGAAGGGATTGTATTTTTATATATTGATTAATATTAATATATGCTTACACGTAGATTAGTCATTTAAGAATTTTTTAAGTAATTCATTTACCATACCAGGATTAGCTCGGCCTTTGGATTCCTTCATAACTTGACCAACTAAGAAGCCTATAGCCTTACCATTACCACTCTTGAAGTCTGCCACTGGTTGTGAGTTATTAGCAATAACTTGCTTAACTATTTCTTCAATGGCACCAGTATCTGTAATTTGAACTAAACCTTCCTCTTTTACAATAGTATCAGCATCCTTGCCGGATTCCCACATGGATACG
>ERZ791765.482-NODE-482-length-42878-cov-8.298858_pt1 | contig 42878 bp, 33 predicted proteins | sample MGYA00509949_ERZ791765 | MGnify/ENA primary metagenome ERZ791765 (study PRJEB30046, sample SAMN00791980) | human gut metagenome | study: EMG produced TPA metagenomics assembly of the A metagenome-wide association study of gut microbiota in type 2...
TGATTAGCGAGGTCCTGCCGAGCTTAGCAGCGCGATGCATTTCACAGAGCGGGAGCGTGCTCCGCAGACTTTATCTTCGCCCGCAGCCCCAAACCACAACAATCCTCCCCCGGGACGAAAGACTCATATCCACACCCCACCACCCCGGCCGTACCGGCGGCGTCCTCACCTGCTTAACTAAACAACATTGAACGCTGAACTATAACGTTCCTGTTGAGTATTATAGCCCGGAACCCTTGTTCCTGTCCAGCAGAAAACCTTCTGCCTTCATTTTCCTTCCGTCCGTTGTGAGATGGATGGCGCCGGAATTCTCCGTACTCCATATCATAGTTCCGGCATCCGTAAGACGTTTCAACACCTCCTTGGCCGGGTGTCCGTAAGAATTTCCTTTACCATAGGAAAGTACTGTCACTGCCGGATTTAACTGTTTCAGGAATTCTTCTCCTGTCGATGTGGCGGAACCATGATGAGCCGCTTTTAAAACGGACAGGTTTCCGCCCGGCAGCTCTCTACCGGGGCTGTATTTTTCATCAAGCATGATTTCTTCTCCCGTCTGTCCCACATCGCCTGTTAAGAGCATTGTAAAATCACGGTATCGCACCGAAAGTACCAGGGAATGGCCGTTCCGATCCTTTGGCGATGCTGACGCATCCGGATAAACAGCCGTAATTTTAAGCTCCCCCCGTTCCAGCTTTTCCCCGGCATTCATATAACAAACTATGGTTTTGCGCCTTCTGCCAAGCTCTTCTATCTCCCGGTATTCCTCTTCCCCCCGTCCCGGTCCGGGCATAATAATCGTTCCAACCTCTAAATCCGTTTCATTTTCCAGCATCCAGACAATTCCGTTTATATGGTCGCTGTCCGCATGACTGATAAAAATATAATCCAGCCGTCTGATTCCTTTACTCTTTAAAAACGGGACCAGTCTGTTTTTCCCCACACTTTTATACTGGCTGCTGCCGCAGTCTGTCAGCACTGCTGCCGTCCCTGTACGAAAGAAAATTCCGTCCCCCTGGCCGACATCAAGAAACCAGACCTCCATTCCGCTGACGCGCGGTTTTACCATCAGCAAAAGCAGCGCACAGGCAAAGAGACAGGCCTGCTTCCCGTTAAATTCATTTCCTTCTTTTCTGCTCAGAGCGCCGCTGTTTTTGCTGGTTAAATGAAAATATAAAACTGCGAGAACGCCGTAATAAAATGCGATGCAGGCAAGAGAGGGCCGTCCCGCCGCTACCGTGGAGAATGGAAGTTTCAGTGAAAAACGGCAAAGCTCCCGGTAAAAGGTCAGTATGTAGTGCCCCGGTCCCGCCGCCCCATGGCAGATCCCTTCCAGTATTCCCGCGGTCTTGTCCATAACCGTCCCAATCCTGCCGCCCATTCCTACGACTTTGCTTCCCTCTGCAAATAACAGAACGCCTGGCACTTCGGCCGCTTTCCAGATACCATACAGGCCGACCGATATAATTCCGGAACCGGCAGCATAAGCCATGAGGGGAATGACCACAAGATTCAGAAACAGGCCGTAAAGGGGAAACTCAAAGAAATGGTACAGGATAACAGGCAGAGTCACAATCTGAATTGCTATACTGGCCGACATGGTTGTGAACAGAGGGCTGCCGTGGATTTTCATATTGCCGGCGAGTCCCACCGCCCCCACTGCCCCGTAGGACAACTGCAGCCCGCTTGTAAACAAAAGATAAGGCGAATCGGATGCGAGTAAAATCAGGGACAAAGCCATGGCCGACAGCAGATCATAGGTTCTCCCCAGATAAGACGCAAGAAACGAACAGAACACCATAAACACGGCCCGGAATACAGATGCCCCAAAGCCGGCCAGCGCTCCGTAGAAGAACAGCAGGATTGCCGCGGCTGTCCCCGCCCAACCATATCCGACGCCTCTTTTCCGCAGAAACCCATACAGACTCATCCCTATCAGTGAAACATGGAGGCCGCTTACAGCCAGAACATGGGCGATTCCTCCATCCTGGTACAACTCCCGTATATCGCTGTCCATGCTGCTCTTATCCCCGAGAAGAACTGCCTGAAAAATCCCCCTGTCCTCCTCCTGATAAAGAAATGCAAGGGCCTCCTTGACAAATCTGCGGAACATAATGAGCTGGGATTGAAAAGCAGGACGCTCTCCTGAGATAATTTCCATTTTATCAGCTCTGAGACGGCATCTCAGCTTTTGTGAGCGGTAATACAGGCGGTAATCAAATTCCCCCGGATTTCTTGCCTCCTGAAAGAGTTCCGCCTTCCCCTTTGCGTACAGATACATCCCCTCCTCCGGCACCGCACCGTCCCTGCTTTCTTTTGCTGAAATCATCAGTCTTTTTTCTTCATATTGCGTTCCGCCTGCACGAACCGTCGCCGGTTCCAGAATAATGGTGTAATTTCCGTCCTTCAGCAGAGCCTGGGAAATCCGCCCTTCGGCCTCCGCCCGGCTTCGGTTCTCCGTCTCTATAGCTCCGGACGACAGCATGGCCTCCAGCGGTCCTTCTTTCATCTCCTCCGTCATCCTGAACCAGCCGCCCAGGCAGCAGACAAGCAGGATAAATAAAAGCAGACCTCTTTTCCTGATTTTCTCATGAAGCTGGAAAAGAATGCCTGCTGCCAGTATTAACGCTATCGGAAAGAAACTGCCGGACGCCGCAGCCCTTCCTCCATATTCCGCCATTTTACCGGACCAGTAAGCAGTGACCTCTCCAAGTACATAAGCTCCTGTTATCCATAAAAGCGGTCTTTTAATTGTTATTCCTCCTCCGGGGTTTTATTTGCTTTCCACATATTTCTCTTCCCGTTCCAGCGGCGCGGCAAGGGAAATCACATTGCGGTACGCCACGTTAGCCGAACCATTCACCGTAATCTGCACCTTATTCACTGTCTGAAGCTCCGTCAGCGAATTGACGAGCGCATAGACCGGGATATAGTCTGCTGCCTCCACTTCGCCGTTTAAAAACGTGCTGTCCAGGTTCACGTAACAGATGTTGTCCGTCAATGACACATTCAATATTCTCGTATCCTTAGGAAGCACCGGCGAAGCGCCTGTCTGGGAGCCTGCAATCAGCTGTTCCACCACCAGCCTCTCAAGAGAGGTATTGACATTGTGGATTACCTCCCTGGTCTCGGGAACCAGAAGATCCTTTTTTTCATTGGCAAAATAAAGCTTCAGCTCCACCCGCTCAAATGAATTGACATCCGAAATACTTTCGACAAAATCAGAGGCTGAAAAAGCGCCCACCGGATTTCCCTGCTGATCCAGAAGGGGCTGGCCGTCACAGTTAATACTGATATAATCAATGCCTGCCACCTGGGTGAACGTCTTAGCCAGAGCCGCACGGCACAGAATCTCCCTGGTCGGCTTCATCGCCGTATAGTCTTTATTAAAATTCAGGTAAAGAACGTTCTCCTCTTTCCTGATATCCAGAAGTATGACCTTCTCTCCCAGAGCCGCCTGGTAATCGGGATTGTCGGGAGCCGCCAGAATCTGGCCCGCCAGCTCCCCGATTAATGTTTCCTGATCGGTTGTCTCTGTTTTATACTCCACGCTGGCAAGCTTTGTTCTGGTTGAATTGAGATAATAAATCCGGTAGGTGCCATCCTCCGGCGTCTGGTTCTTCTCTTTCTGTCCGCATCCGCAAATGCCTGCACACATCAAAAAAACTGCCGTCAGATATAATAATCGTTTCAAATATACTCCGTCCTTTCACATCAGATATCAGGGAATATAGTTTAGCGGGATACGTACCGTGAAAGTAGTTCCCTCGCCTTCCTTACTCTGGAGCTTAATGGCTCCCTGGTGTAATATCACGATGTTTCTCGTAATCGCCAGTCCAAGCCCTGTTCCGCCGGTCTCCCTTGAACGCGCTTTATCCACCCTGTAGAAACGCTCAAACACATGCTCCTGGAATTCGGGAGCAATCCCGACTCCGTTATCGATTACCTTTACATAGAAGAATTTGTGATCCGCGTCCAAAACCACATGAACCCATCCGTCTTCATGGTTGTATTTAACCGCATTCTCCACCAGGTTGCTCAAAGCCAGGGAGAGCTTTACCTCGTCCACATCCGCCGTGACTTCTCTCTGGCTCTCAAATACCAGCTCTATATTGCGCTTCTTGGCAATCGGCCGGAGCCGCTTCAGAATCTGCTCCATTAATGCATTAATTGAAACCGATGTGATATTCAAATCCGGTGATGACTTATCCATCTTCACCAGGGATAAAAGATCATCAATAATCTTTCCTTCCCTGTCTATCTCATCTGAAATATCCACCATAAATTCCCTGTACAGCTCCACCGGAGCATCCTCCATCCCCATCAGGGAATCCGCGAGGACTCGGATCGATGTGATCGGTGTTTTCAATTCGTGCGATACATTTGATACAAATTCCTGTCTCGACTGATCCACAGCCTTTAACTTGCGGAGAGTCTGGCTGACGGCATTGGATATCCCCCTTGTCTCTTTGTAGTCGTCTACCTGGATATCCTGATCTAAATTCCCCTCAGACACCATATTCAGACGCTCCTGAAGCTTCTTAAACGGCTTCATAAGAAATGACGCAGCCAATAAATCTATCACAGCCACGAACAGAAAAAGCACGAACTGAAGAAAGCCGGCTTTATGCATCACCTGACTCTCCAGAAGGGCCATGCTCTCGGTGGAAGCCGTCATCAGCAGTACCCCCTCCACCTTCTGCGAATCCGCCTTGGAATATACGGGAAGCGTCAGATAAAAGTAATCTTTTTCTTTATTCCGGCGGTTGATCGTCTCCCCTTCAAAGGAGCGGAGCACTTCCTCAACCACACTCGTTTTTCCCTTGGTCAGCTCGAACGTGTCCTTAATGATTTTGAAGCTGCTGTCAATCACGACAATGCGGCCGTTAAACAGATCGGCCGTCACGTTCATCTCCGCGTCCAGCCCCGGGTTATTCGACATGTTATTGATGTAATCCAGGGTTATCATCTTGTTGGTAAGCATCAGGCATTTGCTCTGCGCCTCTATCATGCTGTCCTCAATCTGGCTCTGCCGGAAAAAACCTGCCAGAAACCTGGCCTGCACAAGAAGAGGCACCAGCGTTACCAGCAGGAAACAGAACAGCAGAGGAACTTTCATACTTAAACAACGTCTAAACCTAATTTTTTTAATCAATTTTTTCATGCTTTCCAAATTAAATTTCTAATTTTTTCACCGCCGCTATTGCCAGTGCGCCGGGCCCGATATGGCAGGCAACGCTCAAAGACAGAGGATCAATATGGATATCCGTATCAGGGAAAAGCTCCAGAAGCTCCTCCTTAAGCTGCAGAGCCGCTTCCTCACAGTTCGTATGGGCAATCTCCAGATGGGTCTTTTTCCCTTCTTTATCATCCCACCTCGTCTCCAAATCATGCTGGATTGCGGATATCATCATGGATTTTGCCTGCTTCATCGTCCTTGCCTTGGCGAAAGCATCCAGCTTCTCTCCCTGTATGGTCAGGACCGGTTTCAGACGCAGAAGCGTTCCCAGCGCCGCGGCCGCAGGCGTGATTCTTCCACCTTTTTTCAGGTATTTTAAAGTGTCCACCGTGATGTAAATCGTGGACTCAGAACCGGTTCTCTCCAGCACTTCCTTAATTTGAACGGCATCCATTCCTTTCCCCGCCATCTCAAGGGCATCCAGGGCCGACTGCCTCTGGGTTACTGAAATCCGGTGGTTGTTTACCACCTGGACACGGCCGTCAAACTCCTCTGCCAGCATCAGCGCCGTCTGACAGGAACCGGACAGGCCGCTGGACATCGGTATATGGACAATCCCGTCATATTCTTCAAGCAGCGCCTCCCACAGCTCCACAATCGACTCAGGTGACGGCTGTGATGTGGAAATATCCATGTCCTCTTCCATCTTCCCATAAAATTCCTGCTGTGTCAGGCTGATATCTTCAAAAAATTCATTTCCGTCAATCATAAATGGCATCGGAAGAACCGTAATTCCAAGTTCCTTCCCCTGCGCTTGTGTAATACCGCTGTTGCTGTCTGTCACAACTGCAATTTTCATTCAAATTTCCTCCAATCACTCTGCCGCTTCCTCTGAAAATCCATTGGCAGACATATATAAATGATAGTAAATTCCCTCTTTGGCCATCAGCTCGCCATGGCTGCCTTCTTCCTCGATCCGATTACCGGACAGCACTAAAATCCGGTCGGCTCCCCGGATCGTACTCAGCCTGTGGGCGATTGTGAGAGTCGTTCTGCCCACCGCCAGCTTGTCAAGAGACCTGGAGACCATCTTCTCGCTTTCATTGTCAAGAGCCGAAGTCGCCTCATCGAGAATCAGAATCGGCGGATTTTTCAGAAATACCCTGGCAATGCTGATGCGCTGCTTCTGCCCTCCGGAGAGCTTTACCCCCCGCTCACCGACATAGGTATCATATCCCATTGCCATCTCTTTAATAAATTCATCGGCCCCGGCCATCTTCGCCGCTTCCATAACTTCCTCTCTGCAGGCGCCCGGCTTTCCGTATACAATATTATCATAAATAGTGCCGGAAAACAAATACACGTCCTGCTGTACCATTCCCACCTGGCTCCTGAGGCTCTCCAGCGTAAGCTTCCTCAAATCCTTCCCGTCAACTAAGATTCTCCCCTCCGTCGGATCATAAAATCTTGGAATCAGGTTGCAGAGCGTCGTCTTTCCTCCGCCCGAAGGCCCTACCAGGGCAATTCTCTCGCCCGGACGGATCGTCAGGTTGATATCGGAAAGGACCTGATTATGGTCATCCGGATATTCAAATGTTACATTCTCAAACGTGATTTCGCCTCTGGAATCCTTTAACTCCTCCGCATCGGCATCGTCAAAAATATCGATATCGGCGTCCATAATTTCACAGAACCTCTCGATTCCCGTCATACCTCTCTGAAACTGCTCGGCAAATTCGATAATTCTCCGGATCGTCGATAAAAGTGTCGTCACATACATCGTATAAGCAACCAAATCACCGGGATTTATGATTCCTTTTACTAAAAATGTCCCTCCTGCAATGATTACCACCACGTACATAATTCCGTCAAACATTCTCACCGTATCCTGGAATGCCGCCATATAAAAATACGTGTGTTTTTTGATATCTAAAAATTTGAGATTATCCTGCTGAAACTTCTCAATCTCCAGTTTCTCATTGCCAAAAGCCCTGACTACCCGGTTGCCCAGCAGACTGTCCTCGATTCTTGCATTCAGCTCTCCCACATGATTGCGCTGCATCTTAAAGGCAGAACGCACCTTCAGGTTAAAATAAGTGCAGGAGACAGCCATAACAGGGATAAAAATAAATATAACCACCGTGAGAAGCAGATTAATCCTGGCCAGGATAAAAAATGAGATGACGATTTTCAGGAATGCTATAAAAAATTCTTCCGGGCAGTGATGGGCAAATTCCGTCACGTCAAACAAGTCGCTTGTAATGCGGGCCATAATCTGCCCCACCTTTGTATTGCTGTAAAAACTGTCCGACAGCTTCTGCAAATGGCAGAATGCGTCGGTTCTCATATCCGTCTCGATTCTGGCCCCCATAATATGACCTGTATAAGCCATATAAAAGTTGGCCAGACCGTCTATTATCCGGAGCCCGAAATACAGAAGGCCGATGGTGACAATCGTTTTTACAGTCAGATTTGCCAGATTATACATGCCTTCATTTGTAATATATCTCAGAATCAGCGGAAGCACAATTTCGCACAGTGTCGTAAGTGCCGCGCAGAACAAATCAAACAGTGTGCCTTCCAGTATTTGAAATAGTAAGGTGCGAAACGCTTCATCAATTCACTCGTCTTCATCCGGTTCATAAGTTCTTCTCCCCTTCTTTGGAACGCCCTTTTTATTCTATCTTATTTTCTATATAAATGGAAGTACTTTATTTATGACGTTAGTGTAGACGTTTCATCTTTTCTATCTTATAATAAATCTATATTAAATACCAAGGAGAACCTATTATGCCTTATTGCCCGAAATGCGACATGGAATTTGTCGATGGAATCACAACGTGCAGCGACTGCGGAGGCGATCTTGTTGAATCACAGGAAGCTTATGAGGCAGCAATGCGTGAGAAAAAGAAACAGCAGCAGATAGATGCCGCTTCCGGCCGCTATCTGCAGACGGATGGAATTGACGCCTCCGAAATTCTGGATAATCTGGTTGATTTTGACAACCTGGCCAATCTGGAAAACCTGGAGAATTTTGAAGCCCTTTTAAGCCATGACAGTGAACCGCAGCAGAACGGTATTCCGGCTGATACGAAACCGTCCGGTCAGTCCGGGACGAGAGCCGCCTCTTCAGGCGTCTATATAAGCAGCCGTCAAAGATGCGAGGATCTCCATTCCTCCAGTTCCGCTTTCCTGATGGTGGGAGGCGCCGCAACCGTGTTTGCCGCTGTCTGCTGGGCCGGGATTATCAGTCTTCCGATGACAGGCGGTTCCAGAATTTTCTTCCAGTCTGTCATCACACTTTTAGGACTCGCCTGTCTTTTTGTCTCGTTTCGGACGCGCAGCTCCATCGCTGCAGTGCAAAAACAGGCGGAAGAGGAAGAAAGATGTACAAAGGATTTAATTGAATGGTTTATCTCCACATGGACCGGCGGTTCCCTCGATGAAGAGCTTAAGAAAGAAGATCCGGGCCTGGCAGGCGAGGAATTGGAACTGAAGCGTTTTGAGCTGATACAGGATTTTCTTGTCACGCAGCAGGATCTTCCCAATCAGGCATACGTTGACTCCGTCAGCGAAGAGATATACCACCGGCTTTATGAAAAGGATTCACTGAATTAACCCGGCTGTCGGATAACGCCCGGCTGTAAATGTATGACAGACATTTACAGCCGGGCGTTACAGCATAAAGGGGTCAAAAGACCTTTTGACCCCAACATCATAACATTATTTTACCAGAAGGGATTTCCCCGTCATCTCTTTCGGCTGTTCCATTCCCATCAGTTCGATCAAAGTCGGCGCAATATCGGCCAGGCATCCGCCTTCTCTCAATTTATAAGAAGGATCTGCATTGACAAGGATAAACGGTACCTGGTTCGTTGTATGGGCGGTCCAGGGCTCGCCCGTCTCATAATCAACCAACTGCTCGGCATTGCCGTGATCGGCACAGATAAACAGGACACCGCCGGTTTCCTTTATCGCCTCAACCGTTCTTCCCACGCAGGCATCCACTGTCTCAATCGCCTTGATCGCGGCATCCTCAACGCCGGTATGGCCTACCATATCAGGATTTGCGAAGTTGATGACTATCACATCGTACTTATCCGATTTAATTGCCTCCACCAGTTTATCACAAACCTGGGGTGCGCTCATTTCTGGTTTTAAATCGTAAGTCGGAACCTCCTTTGGAGATGGGACGAGAATCCGGTCTTCGCCTGCGTTCGGTTCTTCAATTCCGCCGTTAAAGAAAAAGGTTACATGGGCATATTTCTCCGTTTCGGCTATTCTTGCCTGTGTCTTTCCATGGGCGGCCAGGAATTCTCCGAAAGTGTTTGTAATCTCCTCTTTCCTGAAAGCGACCAGCTTATTGCCGATGGTCTCATCATAATCGGTAAAGCATACAAATACCAAATCGAGTTTTTTGTCTCTTTCAAAACCGTTAAAATCAGTGTCACAGAATGCTCTTGTAATTTCTCTGGCGCGGTCGGGACGGAAGTTAAAGAAAATCACGGAATCTTTGTCCTGAATCACAGCTACCGGACGGCCGTTTTCCTCCACATTAAAAGGTACGACAAACTCATCATTAATTTCCCGGTCATAGGACGCCTGGATCCCGCCTGTGGCAGTATCCGCCTTTTCGCCCTCTCCCCTGGTCAGAACGTCGTAAGCACGTTTTACCCTGTCCCAGTTCTTATCCCGGTCCATCGCATAGTAACGGCCCATTACGGAGGCAACGCGTCCAACGCCGATTTCCTTCATCTTTGCCTCCAGCCCGGCGACAAAATCCTTTCCCGATGCAGGCGGTGTATCGCGTCCGTCCAGGAAGCAGTGTACATATACATCCGTCAGGCCGTTACGCTTTGCCAGCTCAAGGAGTCCGTAAATATGGGTATTATGACTGTGGACACCTCCGTCGGAGACAAGGCCGAAAAGATGCAGCGCCGAATTGTTTTTTTTACAGTTCTCAACTGCCTCCAGAAATTCCGGGACAGTAAAGAAATCTCCGTCTTCGATAGATTTTGTAATTCTGGTCAGTTCCTGATATACGATACGGCCTGCACCCATGTTCAGATGTCCCACCTCGGAATTACCCATCTGACCGTCCGGAAGACCCACGGCAAGGCCGCTGGCATTGCCTCTCACGTAAGGACACTGGCTCATTAACTGATCCATCACCGGCGTTTTTGCTTCGCAAACCGCATTATGCTCACAGTTGCTGTTCAGTCCATAACCATCAAGTATCATTAATACAGTTGGTTTTTTGCTCATAATCTATCTCCTTTATCTTCTTCTCCTTTTATACCTGAACGATAACCTGCACGCTCCGCCCACGGATCGCCGTCTTTAATAAAACCATCGAAACTGCAGTGATTCAGGTAAAACAGGAGGCATTTATATTATTCTTGCCAATTTCTTATTTTACATGATTTCATTGCAAGTTTCAATGGCTGTATGACAAATTTTTGACGAAATTTTCCAGACGGTTACTGTTCACATCCCGCCAAAAACGACGTGCTGTTTATTCATTTTCCAGCTCCGTCTCCTGCCCTTTCTCGTCATAAGGCTGGAATATGGTAAATCCGTTCCTGCCTCTGATTTTAGTTTCATATAGCGCTTTATCGGCATTCCCGTAAAGTTCTTCAAACAGTGTTCCTGCCTCCGGGTAAACGGCCACTCCGATACTAACCGACATCTGCCAGCTCCTGTCCTGATTCTCAATAACCGTATTCAGCGCTTCTGCCAGCTCACCGGCTTTCTTCCGCGCCCATCCGATATCGGGAACAGGTATAAAGGCTGCAAATTCATCGCCTCCGATTCTTCCCAGAATATCTTTTTCCCTGAAATGTTTTCTGATGATACTGCTGAATTCTTTGATGCAAAAATCTCCAAACCGATGGCCATAGCAATCATTCGCCTGCTTGAAATTGTCTATGTCGAAGATAAAAAAGGCATACCTTCCGCCCGGTGTCCCGGAAAGTACTGTTTCGATCAGGCGTTCCGTTTCCCTTTTACTGTAGAACCGGGTCATCTCATCCAGCACGGCCTGGATTTGAATTTTCTTCTCCTCCTCAATATTCTTTCTATAGGTAAACATGTGAATAGAGTCATCTTCCGCCGAATAGAAAACGTAGGCATCTATTCTCATCCAGAAATACTTATCTGCGTCCTCCGACATCTGGAAATCATAGCGCAGATGATGGTTCCCGCGTTCATATTCCCGGATAACATTGGGCGGATCAAAGGTCGAGACATAGCCCTCCCTGAACTCTTCTTTTATCTGCTTATCGGCAATGACACGCAGACCCTCGCTGTACGGCAGATCGTTGGCGCCCAGACTTTTAAAATACTCCCGCGTTCTTTTCCCGACACTGCAATTTTTAGTGATATTGAGTTCATAGATATTATCATAGAGCTGTTCGGTAGCTCTGACAAAGCTTTCCTGCCGTTCCTCCATCAGCTCTGTAATCTGCTTGTTGAAATTCCTGATTACTGCGGTAATGATGAGAAGAACCGACACGACGATAATAATCAGCAGGATTCCCGTCAGGATTATCTGGATCCGGATTCCATGCAGCAGCTGGCCCGTATTCTGTTCCACCACCAGGTGCCAGTTCAGCTCCGGAATATACCGGGCCACGATGTAGCTCCTTTCCTTTCCGCTTTCTTCTTTGTCCGCCCAAATTTCCAGGTTTGTATTCTTTTCCCTCCAGTCAAGTATCTGCCCCCTGATATTATGGCGGCCGTTAAGTTCAAACCAGTCTGTCTTCACATGCCCCTTGCGGGCAGTGGAAATCTCTATGGTTCCGTCTTCCCCCAGCAGTCCTGCTGTGACATTGAATTTATCTTCATACGTCCGGAGCAGCTCTTCCAGGTAATCTATCCGGATTCCGACACCGACAATCCCGAGGATGGAGCCGTCCCCCGCCTTCACTTTACAGTTCACAAAGACGGTAAGCACATTGTCGGCGCCTTCCACCTCGTCATTGTCCACATTCATCGAATATTCGGCATCGCTTTTCAGTAAATCATAGTACCATGCATTCTCCGGGCTGTCTTCCGTCAATACGCGGTCAATTCCATTAAAGTTATAATAGCGGGACGTGGCGGCGGATACCAGGAAGACGGAATCGAATCCGTACTTTTCCCGGTATGTATCAAGATAATTTCTCGTTGTGTCAACGTATTTTTCATCCTCAAGATACTCCGTCTCCTTTGAAAGATGTTCCCGCAGCAGACTGTCATGGGACATGGTCAGAGAAACATTGACCGGCTTCGTAAACATAGCTGTCAGCTGATAGCAGATACCGTCTGCCGTCAGTGTAGATATCTGTTCCATACTGTCAAGAGACGTCCTGTAATTAGCGTGGTAAGAAAGCGCTGCCGTCAGGGCGAAACCAATGAGCAAAATTAAGCTGATTACAGCATTCGTTTTAAAAAGCCTGTTATTTTTCACGCGTATCCTCCCTGATTCGGAAACCGCCTGCATCCACCGTACCGGTTGATTATACCAGAAAATAATGTTTCAGAGTTTCCATCTCTTCTTCTGTCAAACCATACGCCTCCAGATATTTTGAGAGACGTATCTCCTGATAAAAAGCAAGAAGGCGTTCCATGCTCTCCGCATCCGATCTCATAAGCGGTTCCATCCTGCCTCTGGTCTCTTCATCAAGCATCCGGAGCAGCCGGTTCATCCCTTTTTTGTTATATGTATATGTCACCTCATAATCTGCGACAATATCTTCCTGGGAAATCCCGCAGAGAGTGAAAATACAGGATGCCAAAATTCCGGTTCTGTCTTTTCCGGCCGTACAGTGAAAAAGGACCGCCCCTTTTTCAAGACCTGCAATTAGCTGCCTGACCGCCGAGGCTAAAAGCGCTCCGTTGGTTTTAACAATATTTAAATATCCATCTGTCAGACTGCCGGCAAACGCCCGTTCCGCCGATCCGGTTATGTCCTTTGCATCTATCTGCTCTCTCTGTAACGGACAGTGGTACCACTCCACGCCCTCGGGTACTGCATCCCTGCCCGTTTCTATCTCAGCCAGGCTGCGGAGATCCAGAACCGTCCTCACTCCATACTCCTTCAGCCGTCCCCACTCCTGCGGTGTCAGCTTTTGAAGCGCTCCCGCTCTCAGAAGCTTCCCAAAAGCCGTTACCCTGCCGTCGTTTGTCTCGAATCCACCCATATCCCTTATATTAAGGCCATGCTCCATACGCAGCCTCCTAACCGGTCTGTCCATGTGTTCTGTCCCCTTTCAGATGTAATCTAAGTCAAGTAATTTCATTGTTCCCTGATTATTTATTATAGCACAGCAAATACGGGGTTTCAATGCCGCTGCTCCAGGAAGGGTACTACGCTCCGCGCACAGGTCACCGCCATCAAAAAAAAGCCAGCCGGCCTGTCATATGGCCGGTTGGCTCCTAAATATCAAAATCTTATTATTTGTAATTAACGATCTTTCCGAATTCTTCTTTCAGGGAAGCTCCGCCGACCAGGCCTCCGTCGATGTCTGCCTGGGCAAACAGTTCGGCAGCATTACCGCCGTTAACGGAACCGCCGTACTGAATACGAATGGCCTCTGCCGTCGCTTCATCATAGATTTCCCTGATGCATGCGCGGATTGCGGCGCATACTTCTTCAGCCTGCTCTGTTGTAGCCGTCTTTCCTGTTCCGATTGCCCAGATTGGCTCATATGCAATTACGGCCGCCTTAGCCTGTTCTGCCGTCACATTTAAGAAAGCAATTTTGATCTGCTGGCGGATCCAGTCAATCGTAATTCCCTGCTCTCTCTGTGTTAAAGTCTCGCCGCAGCAGATGATAGGCGTCAGGCCGTGCTCAAATGCCTTGAGAACTTTTTTATTCACAGTCTCGTCTGATTCTGCGAAATATTCTCTTCTCTCGGAATGTCCGATAATTACGTATTTAACACCGGCATCCGTAAGCATATTCGGAGCAATCTCTCCGGTATAGGCGCCTTTTTCTTCGTAGTACATATTCTCTGCACCTACTGCAATATTCGTTCCCTTACATGCCTCCACTACAGGGATAATATCGATAGCCGGTACGCAGAAGACAACGTCCGTCTCATCCGAAGCAACCAGCGGTTTTAATGTATTAACAAGGGCAACCGCCTCACTCGGAGTCATGTTCATTTTCCAGTTGCCCGCCACAATCTTTCTTCTTGCCATTATTTTATCCTCCTGATTTTAAAAACTGTTGAAAATAAGCACGGCCTCACTTGCCTGTCATTATCGGTCATTTGCCGCCGCCACACCCGGGAGTTCTTTGCCTTCAAGGAATTCCAGGGAGGCTCCGCCGCCTGTGGAAATGTGGCTCATCTTATCACCGAATCCAAGCTGGTTTACGGCTGCCGCGGAATCTCCGCCGCCGATAATCGTGGTAGCCTCTGTCTCAGCCAGCGCTTCTGCCACGGCGATGGTTCCTTTCGCCAGTACCGGATTCTCAAATACTCCCATCGGTCCGTTCCATACAACGGTTTTAGCTGATTTCACGGCATCGGCATAGAGCTTTGCAGTTTCTGTCCCGATATCGAGTCCCATCGTGTCTGCCGGAATAGCATCAACGGATACATACTGTATATCAATCGGAGCATCAATTGGATTCGGGAACGATACGGCCACGGCGGCATCGACCGGAAGAAGCAGCTTCTTGCCGAGCTTCTCCGCCTTCTCCACCATCTCACGGCAGTACTCCAGTTTTGTGTCATCCACAAGAGATTTTCCAATTTCTTTCCCCTGAGCCTTCAAGAACGTAAATGCCATGCCTCCTCCGATTATCAGAGTGTCGCATTTCTCCAGAAGATTTGAAATAACATTTAATTTATCGGCAACCTTCGCTCCGCCAAGGATTGCTACAAAAGGACGAACGGGATTGTTCACCGCATTTCCGAGGAAATCAATCTCCTTCTGCATTAAGTATCCGACTGCCGCCTCAGAAACGTACCGGGTTACGCCAACATTGGAGCAGTGTGCGCGGTGCGCCGTTCCAAATGCATCATCCACATAAATTTCACAGAGGGAAGCAAGATCTTTACTGAATGCCTCTCCGTTCTTTGTCTCTTCCGCTCTGTAACGTGTATTCTCAAGTAATACAACATCTCCGTCTTTCATGCCGTCTACGGCCGCCTTTGCATTTGGTCCAACGACTTCGGGATCAGCCGCAAATTTCACTTCCTGGCCAAGCAGCTCGGAAAGACGCACGGCTACGGGCGCTAACGACAGCTCCGGCTTTGGCTCGCCCTTTGGCTTACCGAGATGGGAACAGAGAATTACTCTGCCGCCGTCGCCTATTAATTTTTTGATAGTGGGAAGCGCTGCCACCAGACGGTTCTCATCGGTGATTTTTCCCTCTTTTAACGGCACGTTGAAATCACAGCGCACCAGAACTTTTTTTCCTTTTACATTGATATCGTCAACTGATTTTTTATTCAGCATGGAAGATACTCCTTTCTTAACTGAAAGAGTTTACCGGTTACTAAAAACAAAAACAGGTCCGGTCCTGTGGACCGGACCCATGTTGAATCCTTATAGTTACTTTTCACACCTTTGCCAAAAAGCGGCAATGCTGTGAAAACATCGCTTCGCGCCGTGAAACTCGGGATTTTCGTGCCGTCTGTCTATTATGATAATTCTGCGAAGTATTTGATCGTACGAACCATCTGGCTTGTATAGGAGTTTTCATTGTCATACCAGGAAACAACCTGTACCTGATATAAATCATCGCCAATCTGGGAAACCATGGTCTGTGTTGCATCGAATAAGGAGCCGTATCTGACGCCTACGATATCGGAGGATACGATTTCATCTTCTGTGTAACCGAAGGACTCTGTTTCAGCAGCTTTCATAGCGGCATTGATTTCTTCTTTTGTAACACCGGCTTTTTTAACAACTGCCACGAGAATTGTGGTGGAGCCTGTCGGAACCGGTACACGCTGTGCGGAACCGATTAATTTGCCGTTTAATTCCGGAATAACAAGACCAATTGCTTTTGCAGCGCCTGTGGAGTTCGGAACGATATTGACAGCGCCTGCTCTTGCTCTTCTTAAGTCGCCTTTTCTGTGAGGTCCGTCAAGGATCATCTGATCGCCTGTGTATGCATGGATTGTTGACATGATACCGGACTGAATCGGAGCGTAGTCGTTCAGTGCCTTAGCCATCGGAGCCAGACAGTTTGTTGTACAGGATGCTGCGGATATGATTGTATCTTCTTTTGTCAGTATGTCATGGTTTACATTGAAAACAACTGTTGGAAGATCATTTCCAGCCGGTGCGGAGATAACTACTTTCTTAGCGCCTGCGTCGATATGAGCCTGTGCTTTAGCTTTTGATGTATAAAAACCGGTACACTCTAATACTACGTCTACACCGATCTCTCCCCAAGGAAGTTCAGCAGCGTTAGCTTTAGCGTAGATTGTGATCTTCTTGCCGTCTACAACAATGTAATCTTCGCCTGCTTCTACAGTATGTCCTTCATATCTGCCCTGTGCGGAATCATACTTTAAAAGATGAGCTAACATTGTTGGGTTTGTTAAGTCGTTGATTGCCACTACCTCGTAACCCTCAGCGCCAAACATCTGTCTGAATGCCAGACGGCCGATACGGCCAAAACCATTGATTGCAACTTTTACTGCCATGATTTCATTCCTCCTAAGAATATATTCTATTCATGATTGTTAAATAATAATCAACCTACCTTGTATTGTAACCAATTAATTCCAAAATAGCAAGGGTTTTTTTGAAATTTCATAAATATTATTCCCGCTCTCTCTGTTTTCATCCATGGACTTTTGATTGCTGTTGCGAAAACCTTCTTTTTTTAATATAATGAAGCATGATTAAGTGTCCGCACATCTTTTTGCGGACTTTTCACCGTCAAACTGCTAAAGGAGGTGCATCTTGGATCAGACAGCATCCCGGAACGAGCTTGAAAAGAAGCTGTACCGCTCTTTTACACTGCTTTCCGCTTTAATTATCGTCCTTTCACTGGGTATTACCCTGTACTTTGATATCACGCGGCAGAGGGCGGATATGGACGCCACCATAAGCGGCACCGCCTCCTATATTGCCTCGATGCCCCAGGTTGTCTCCATGCTGGAGGCAGGTTATCCCAGCGCTCTCGCAAAACAGGACATTGATTCACTCTGCAATAATCTCCCCGATATCAGCGTCGTTGTTATCTGTGACAGCAACAGCCTGCGCTTTTACCACACGGACCGGCTGAAAACAGGCGAAACCTTCGTTGACGGGGACGAGACCCGGATTCTTCAGGGGAGCGAGCCTTATATCACAACCGGCTACGGAACCAAAGGCGCACAGAGGCGTGCATTCCACGCGGTCAAAAGCAGTGACGGGACAATCATCGGTTTTGTCATGGCCTCTGTCTTCACCGCCCATATATCGGCAAGGCACCGTAACATACTGATAGTTCACCTGGCTATCTTTATTCTGATGATGCTCGTGAGTACATTCCTTACCCATGCATTTATCCGCTTTCTGAGAAAATCTTTGATGGGCTTCAACCCTCATGAGCTTCTCAATATGTATATACGCCAGGATGATGTGATGAATTCTATAGAAGAAGGACTGATAGCCACCGATACAGACGGAAAAATCCTTTTCTCTAATATCGTTGCAAGAAACCTGTTTTCGGACGGTCCCGACGAGGGCCCTCCCCTGATGGGCAGGCATATCCGTGAGCTGTATCCTGACACCAAATTCGACACTGTCATCAACACCGGTAAATCAGTCCGGCGCCAGACATGCTCCATAGGCGGGCGGACCATTCTGATGAATGAAATACCGATTCAGGGAAAGGGCAAAAAACCCATACAGGGCATGCTGGCCATCGCTGTGGACAGGACGGAGTTTCTCTCTCTGTCGGACGAGCTGACCGGCACCCGCAGCATGCTTGATACGCTTCGCGCCTTTAACCATGAATTTCTAAACAAGCTTCATGTAATCCTAGGTTATCTGCAGACGGGTGAAATCGATCAGGCAAAACAATTTATCATCAACAGTAATCTGGTGTCCAGCCAGTCTATCCGGGAAACAGCCGATTCCATCCGTGTATCCAGAATCTGTGCGCTTGTCATCGGTAAAATGATGCATGCTGCGGAACTCGGAATCCGCCTTACTCTGACCCATGACAGCAGCTGCATCGAAAGTGAACTGCTGCTTTTGCAGGATTCCGTTATTACGATTATAGGGAATTTGCTGGAAAATGCCATCGAGGAGCTGAACAGCTCTGTAAATTCAAATCAGGAGTTAAAAGAAATCACTCTCGGAATTTACTGCCGCCCCGACTGCAATATCATTACCTGCGAGGATACCGGGAATGGAATTCCCCAGGAACTGCTGAATCATATATTTGATAAAGGAATCTCCTCAAAGGGGGAAAACAGGGGAACCGGCCTTTATCTGATTAAACAGATTACAGAAGATTATCAGGGAGAAATTTCCATAGATACGGAGATGGGCGAGGGCACCTGCTTTACGCTCACTTTCACAAGAAAGGAGAACCTTTAATGTACCAGGTTATTATAATAGAAGATGATCCGATGGTAGCCTCCATCAATAAGCAGTATGTGGAACTGACCCCGTCCTTCCGGGTGATAAAGGTCTTTAAAAGCGGAATTGAAGCGCTTGAGTATCTGAATGATGAAGATGTCGATTTGATTATTCTTGATTACTATACCCCGCTGATGAACGGCGCCGAATTCATCGACCGGCTTCATGCAACCGGTAAAGCCCCGTCCATCATCATGGTGACCTCTGCCAGCGACACGGATATCGTCGTACAGCTTTTGTCCCGCGGTGTGATTGACTATCTTGTAAAACCGTTTGAATACCCGCGTTTCCAGGCCGCTCTTGAAAAATACAGCCAGATGAAGGAGTATTTAAACCAGGCAAAAAACAACATGGGGCAGGGAGAGATTGATAAACTGCTGGCCCGTCAGGAGAATACCGGCTCCCAGGCCGCCGGCCTGACCAAGGGGCTGAACGAAACCACACTGGGACTGATACGCGGTTTCCTGAAGGATAACAGGGATGTCCAGTATTCCAGTGAACAGATAGCAGAGCAGATTCACCTGTCGCGTATCACAATCCGAAGGTATATGAATTATATGCTGGAGACCGGAGAGCTAATCAGTACCATTGATTACCAGACAGGAGGACGGCCTTCCATCCGATACCGCTATATTAACAAATGACAGCCTGCACATTCCGCGCACAGAACACCGCAATCAACCATAAACCCCGTGTGCAGCCGCGGCCGCCTTCTGCCGTAACGGTCCGGCGCTGCTGCACTTTTGGGTATTTTCAGGCTGCAGCAATTCCATATTCTTTATCAGTCAATATTTCTCTCTTCCCCCATTTCGTCAGAATATACATCCAAAACCCATTTACTATAGTTACTAAAGGCTTTTCTTAATTACAAAAATTGACTTCACCTCCTACATATTTTACACTTTGTTTATAAAAAATAAATAAATTTTATAAAAAAGAAATGGAGGGTATGTATCAATGGAAACTATTATGGGCTATTTCGGTACTTACACACCGGCGGCAGATGGGGCTGTTGCTAATTTCAAATTTGAGTATCTTACCACTCTCGGTTTTGCCGCCATCGTTATCTTCTTGGGGCGTGCGATTGTAAACCACTCAAAATTACTGCGTAAATACGCAATCCCCGCACCGGTTGTATCCGGTATCATCTTTTCAATTGTTGTCGCTATTATTAAGGGTTCCGGCATCATCGGACTTTCCTTCGATGCCACGATAATGAAAGATTTATGTCAGAACCTGTTCTTCCTCTGCGTAGGTTTCGGTTTCAGCTTAAAGATGCTTCGTCATGCAGGCGGCAAGCTCTGTGCCATGATTGCAATCGCTGCCTGTCTTTTAATCACTCTCCAGGATCTTCTGGGCGTGTTTGTCGGCAACCTGATTGGACTTCATCCGCTTCTGGCGCTGCAGTGTTCCTCTTCAGCAATGTCAGGCGGTGTAGGTACGGCTTCCGCATTTGGCCCGATCTTTGAGTCCTGGGGCGCGCCGGATGCCACTACTATCGGTGTGGCGGCAGGTACAATGGGCAACATCATGGGTTCCTTAATCGGCGGACCTGTGGCTGCCTTCCTGATTACGCGCAACAACCTGAAATCCGACCCGAACGATAAACCCGAATCAGCAAAAACCGGTACGGCTGCAACGCTTGACAACGGCAGAATGATTTCCATGTTTGCCATGACTCTGCTGATTGCCGCTCTCGGTATGCCGATTTACTGTATCCTTGACAATATCCCAATGATTGAAATGCCGAAATTCATTGGCTGTCTGTTTGCAGGCGCAATCGCGCGTAATGTAATGGAGGCCTGCAACATCAAGTTTTATGTTCCTGAGGTTGACGCAATCGAGCATATGTTCCTGGAACTCTACCTCGCTCTGGTTCTTATGACAACCGATATTACAAAGCTGGCTCCTGTAGCAGGTCAGATGGGTATCATCCTTCTCTGCCAGGCCCTCCTGATGGCTGCATTTGCAATCTTCGTCTCCTACAACATGTTTGGCCGCAACTATGGCGCTGCTGTTATGGCTGCCGGAAACTGCGGATGGGGATGCGGCTCCGGTCCGAACGCCGTAGCAAATGAGAAAGCTGTTATGGATGAATACGGATGGCACAATGTTGCATGGGTTCTTTACCCATCCTTCGCCGTAATCATTGATGATATTTACAACCCTATCTTCCTTTCCGTATTCGGAAGCTTTATCAAATAAGGTTCACGTTCATTTACAAATAATAAATTCACTTAAACGTCCGGCGCCCCCAATCTGCCGGACGTTTTTTCATATCAATCCCGATTCTGTTTCCCTGCCCAAGCGCAGCTTCCAATGCTGCTGTTCATTCCTCGCCAAAGCAACATCCCAGTCTTCGCAAAACAATTTGTCTTGGACGAATCTTTACACCTGTGTTATAGTAGAATATAAGTGTAAAGATTTTGTATATTTTCTCTTCAATGGTTAAGGTATTGATCCGGCGCCATTTTAGATTATAATGTTTACATGTGACTGCTGTGTTTAACACTTTAATAAAACAGGTGATCTGTATAATGAAAAAGGTATATTTAAAAGCTTTCTTATTAGCTGCACTGACGGGTTTTGCCTGCACTGCATGCAGCTGTTCCTCCAATACGTCCGACAACCCGGCATTGACGGAAAAAGTGGAAAATTTACCGGAGGTGAGCACCGGGCTGACGGTTCTTACAATCGGAACCGCCGACAGCGGGGGAACCATGTATCCGGTCGGCAATGCGCTTGCCAAAGTAATCAGTGAACACGACTCTAATATTAAGGTCAATCTCAGCGCTTCAAACGGCTCCTTTACCAACGTCGAATGGATTACGGGGGGACAGATTGACATGGGCCTGGTCAGCGGAGATGTGGCCTGGTCGGCTTATTACGGAACCGATGATTTTGCCGATAAACCAATTAAAAGCCTGAGGGCTATCGGAGCCATTTATACCAGTGTTTCCAATTGGATGGCGCCCGAATCGGCAGGGCTCACTTATGTCCACGATCTGAACGGTAAAAGCGCAGCCATCGGACCCCAGGGTTCAACCACCGATCTGTCCGCCCGTATTGCCATTGATGTGGTCGGACTCGGATCATCCACCACTCTGGTCAATTCCGGGCTCGGCTCCGGTTCCGTCGCTGTCCGGGAAGGAAAACTCGACGCAGTACACGGGTTTGCCGGAGTTCCCATCAGCGGACTTACAGAACTTGCCGAGTCTGTCCCCTGCCGGCTCCTGAAATATACGCCTGCAGAGCTTAAGAAGATTCTTTCAAAGAATTCTTTCTATTATAAAACAACCATACCAGCAGGAACGTATCCGGGCCAGAGTGAGGATATCGACTCCTTCGGTATCAAATGTCTTCTCTGCGTAGATGAGAATATGGACGAGGAACTCGTTTACCGTATTACAAAGATATTGGATGAATCCATCCCTCAGCTGGCCGCCAGCCACGAATCTCTGAGCAGCCTGACGCAAAAGGGGTTTATCTGCAATGAACTGGCTGTTCCGCTCCATAAGGGGGCCGAACGGTATTATCTTGAGAAAGGTTATCTGGATGGGCAGTAATGTTTCCTATAATGAGAACACCCGATGGAGGTAATATCATCTTCCATCGGGTGTTCTCATTTCGTCTTTATAAACTTTCTCCTGTCTATATCTCATCTTTCACATATCCTGCCAGATTATAGGCATGATCTGAAATCCTTTCCAGATTGCTTATTATATCCAGGAACACGACGCCGGAGGACGGATCGCACTGACCGCTCGAAAGGCGCTCAATATGCTTATCCCTCAGTTCTTCCTCCAGCATGTCCACATCGTCCTCATACTGGCTGACCTTCCTAACATCGTCCATATCGCCGGTCTGCCTGGCGGCTATGGCGTGGGTGAAGGATTTGACCACTTTCTCACTGATGGCGCTCAAATCTTCATTTCCCGTATCAGAAAATGATACATTATGCTCCGCCATATAGTCGGCCTGCTCTGCCAGGTTCTCACAGTGATCGCCAACCCTCTCAATATCACTGATGCTGTAAAACAGATTATTGACCTGGAGCTTCTGGTGCTCCGTCAGTGACAGATTATTGACTTTAATGAGGTAACCGGTCAGCAGCTCCTCCATTTTATCTATATCTTTTTCATTTCCGTATACTTCTTTCGCCTTCTCCTTATCTCTGCTCAAAATGGCATTCGTTGCCAGACGGATATTATTGAGGGCTATCTGTCCCATATGCACAGTCTCCATCTGAGCCACCTCGATGGCAAAAACAGGCGATTCAAAAATACGCTGATCCAGGTGGCGGAATGCGGTCTCGATCTCTCCCCGTTCTTCTCCCGCCTCTTTTTCGGCCTCTCCGTCCTTCACGAGCAGGCCGGAAATCTTCACCAGCTGTCCGGCAAACGGATATAAAAGAAGAGTGTTCGTCACATTGAATATCGTATGGAACATGGAAATCTGAACGGAATTTATCTCCGAACCGGCCATGGCAGGCCGGAGCAGTGACAGCGCGTACATCGCCACACCAAATATAACGGCACCCAGCGTATTAAAGGTCAGATGGATTGCCGCCGCCCTCTTTGCCGTCCGGTTGGCCCCGGCACTGGAAAGCATGGCGGTAAGGCAGGTTCCGATGTTCTGTCCGAGGGTTATGTAGATGGCCGCCCCCGTTGTAACAACACCGTTCATCGCCAGCGTCTGCAGGATACCTACGGATGCCGTAGAGCTTTGAAGAAGAGCCGTAACAAGGGCGCCGGTGATAATGCCCAGAATCGGATTGCGCCCCATGACGGCAAATGCCTTTGCAAATATAGGAGCATCCGTATAGGGGTTGATCGCATTGCTCATAAATTCAAGGCCCACGAAAAGAAGTCCGACGCCTATGACAATTTCTCCGATCAGATTATTTTTTTGTCTCTTTGAAAATACAATCAGGAATGTACCGATGCCGATACACAGAGGTGCAAAAAATGCAGGCTGGAGTACGGTAAACGCGTCTCCGAGCTGATTTAAAGAAACCATCCAGGCCGTGATCGTCGTACCGATATTAGCGCCCATGATAACGCCCACCGCCTGTGTCAGATTCAGAATCCCAGCATTGACAAAACCGACAACCATAACCGTCGTCGCCGCGCTGCTGTGAAGAATTGCCGTAATTAAAGCTCCCAGGGCTACGCCCAGAAGCCTGTTGTTTGTCACCATCCCAAGAAAGTGGTTCATCTTGCTGCCGGCTGTCTTCTGCATGCCGTCGCCCATGATGCGCATTCCATACAGGAACATGCCCAGCCCTCCGGCAAATGTAAACAGATTGCTTACATCATTTATTGACATATAAATATCCTCCTGTGCCGGCTTTTTTACAGCAGAAAAATTGCCGGATTAAAAGCCGATCGTTTTTATCATAGCACAGGGAAAATAGCTATTTCAAGCTTTTTGTAAAATATGTAAAATTTATGTAATTTTCAGGTAAACAGACTCGAATTTTGTGGCAATTTGTCGGAGCATTTAAAGGCCGAAACACAACTATATTTGACGTCCATGCTCATTTTGCAGCGCCGTTGAATAGACTTTTACTATAAACACTTAATAAACGAGGTATGATATGCTACATGAAATGAACCAGATGCCGGATGTTCACACCCTCAATGTGAATGACAATTTTAACGGCGCGCAAAACAACAGAGGCGTTGACTCCGATTTTTCCGTCATGCCCGATAACAACATGGTCGATCCAGGCTTCTCCGTTATGCCCGACAACAACATGATCGACCCGGACTTCTCTGTTTTCCCCGACAACGACGTAATCGATCCGGATTTCTCCGTTATGCCCGACAACGGCGTGATCGACCCGGACTTCTCCGTTCCTCCCGTATGGTTTCCAGGCGGCCCGGGACCTGTTATCCCTTGTGGTAACTGTCTTCCTATGCCGCAGCCGACACGCGGATTCAGCATCCGGTTTTTAAATGCTTCGCCCGTGCATTCAAATCTTACCATACAGGTCGATAACAGGACGATTCTCACCAACATGGATTTTGCCGAGGTCAGCCGCTACAGACAGTATTCCAGAGGATTTCACAGAATTACAATCATGGCTCCGAACGGCCTTGTCTACCTTCAGCAGAATATGTTCTTTGGGTATAACTCTACGATTGCCATTGTAAGCATCAACAACCGTATGGCCATCAACGCCTTCCCGGACGGAGGCTGCAACACATCCTTCAATACTTCCTGTCTGCGGGTCTGCAACCTGGCCTATGCAAGCGGCGCCGTCAATGTAACGCTGCCGAATGCTTTCATGAGCTTCACCAACACCCAGCCCGGAAACGCCGGAAGCTTCAGCAGGCTCCAGTCAGGAACTTACTCCGTAAACGTGGCAAGATCCGCCAGACCGGCAGTCAACCTGCTCTCTACCTTTATTAACCTCAATCCTAACCGTATTTACACCTTATATGTTATGAACTGGAACCCGTCACCAGACACAATCAGGATACTTCTTGTAGAAGATATGCGCTGAATATAAATCAATGATAAACGGGCGGCAGATGAAAATGTATTTTGCATTTCCCTCTGCCGCCTTTTGCCGAATAAATTATTATCTTTTCTTAAAGTTCTCCTTTTTCACGCCTGTTCAATATCTTCCGGATTAATACAATATAAACAGCAATACTCATCACCGTACCGCCAAAATCCGAGATAGCCTCGGTATAAAAGATTGAGGTTACGCCAAACAGGACAGGAAGTACAAAGACGCCTCCCAAATACAGAACCTTCCTGAACATGGACAGGAAGATGGCGACCGAGGCAACTCCCATTCCGGTAAATCCGTCAACCACCACATACTGGAGTGCAAGCGGGATGATACCTACCGTATAAATCCGGATTGCCCAGACAGTCAATGAAATATATTCTTCATTATGAGTGAAAATCCTGACAAAATAATGGGGCAGGGTCTGTGAAGCTATAAACATGACCGAAGTAAATACCAAGGCAAAACAGGCAATATATTTCTGGGCTCTGATTACCCGGTCGGTACGCCTGGCCCCGAAATTATATCCGAGTATCGGCTCCGTACCTCCCGTGATACCGCCCAGCGGCATGGTCACCATCAGCATGAAGCTCTGCACTATGGTGGCGCAGGTCAGAAGCTTGTCTCCCTCCGCTCCGCCATAATGCTGGAGAGCGGCGTTCAATGTGATAATCAGCACATTATCAAAGGCAATAATCAGAAACGGCGTCATTCCCAGCACCGTTATCTTTCTGATAATTCTCCACTCATAACCGCCAAAGCTGATTCGAATCGGGACCTTTTTGCTGAACAGGAACAGGAGTACAAAGGCACAGGACGCCATCTGGGACAGGACCGTTGCCAGCGCAGCTCCCCGGACCCCCATCTCCAATACGAAAATAAATACGGGATCCAGAATAATATTAATAATGGCTCCCAGTGTAACGGATTTCATTCCCACCTTCGCAAATCCCTGACAGATAATAAACTGGTTCATCCCCACCGCCATCAGGGCAAAAATGGTGCCGAGCAGATAAATTGTTATATATTGGTTCGCATACGGAAAGATTGTCTCGCTGGCGCCAAACCACATCAGCAGATTATTTTTCAATAGCAGCGCCCCGGCCGTTGTGATGACCGAAATCACGGCAAGCATCAGAAAGCTGTTGGCCAGTATCTTTTTCGCTTCTTTCTCGCTGCCCTCTCCCATCTTGATGCTCATGAGCGGCGAACCGCCGATTCCCACAAGTGAGGCAAACGCCGATATCATCGTCACGATGGGTCCGCAGACGCCGACTCCGGCAAGAGCCTTCTCTCCAATCTCTGCAATATTTCCTATGTACATCCGATCCACCACGCTGTACAGCACGTTTACAAACTGGGCCAGCATGGAAGGGATGGCTATTCTGATGACAAGTCGCTTTATGTCGTCCTTACCAAGATCATTTTCTATTTTCATTTCAAGCCGCCTTTTATATCATTCTTACGTATTCCCGCTTAATAATGCACGGCAGGTTAAACCATGCCTGACATTTATATCCTGTTTTGGCCAAAAAGTCAATATATTTTATCCTTAATTTTATAGGATTAACTCCGCCGCAGTGCCGGTCTTTTTTATTTCATAGGAAAGTACTCCTGTGAAATAAAAAAGACCGGCACTGAAAAATTCAGTCCGGTTCTTTTTTACTCAACGGCAGGCTCTGGTTGTCGTCAACCTGCTGTTGAAATGATTTTCTGTAAGGTACTGCCGTCGGCAGAATCGTAACGGAGTGTAATGCATCAAGGAATTTCGAGTAACTTGATATTTGTGTTGTTACCCATCCGCTTTCAGTCTCCCAAACAGAAATGATTTTCATCCGTTCAATAAGTTAATGCACCACATGCGCATTTTATTGCACGTATACCAAAAAAATTTTTATTTTTTTTGATATAGTCTATTTTAGTAGAAAAACGCCAATCCGTCAAGTTTTAGCGGACCATCTTGAAGAGATTCCCGTCTTTTGCAAATCCTGGTATCTGATAAAGAACCAGAATATCCGTGATTTCCCGGCTCTTTGCAAACTCGGCCGGCTTCATATTATAATATCTGAGATCAATCATATAAACCTCCTCAAAATGATTGATGACAAAGGGCGCAAAGGAATGTGCATAAGAGTCCTTAATTATCAGAAGTCTTTTACCCTTTGCCTCCACCCCTGCCATATTATTTACGATTTTTGTTAAACCGTGATTTCCGTCAAGGAAAACGGAATACTGATCTTTTTTTTCAAGCGCTTTCTTATTATACAAAGTGTCATAGGCCTTCGGCAATCCGTCATAATATACGTTTACCGATGTGGGGCTGCCCGGAATGAAAAGAGTAATGGTATCCGGAACCAGAGCCACTCCCAGTTTTGACTGAATTGTTCCCTGGAAATTGTCTGATACTACAATCTCTGTAAACCTGTCTCTTCCCCACGGTTCAAATCCCGCCTCCCGCCCATACAGCCGGTACGCATACCAGGCCCCCAGCGTTGTCCAGTGGTGATCGGTTTTATAATAAAGCTGCTCTTCGCCAGCCTGATATTCCGACGCTATTTTACGGCATTCCTCCCATGCCTTTAAAAGCGTGCCTTCAATATCGAGAAAATTGCCTTCTTCCCCTGTTTTATCCCTGATTTTATCACGTGCAATCCGTGCTGCTTCACTCTGAGCGGCAGGAGCCGCAAAAGGCGGGAGTTTATCTTTCAGAATCTGAGATGCAGAAGGAACCAGCATGATCTTAACATGCTCTGCCCCAACCATAGAATTAAACTGTGCGGCTGCGTCCGACAGATAATCCAGATTCTCATAAAGCTGAGGTGTCAGCAGATTTTCCGGGTCTGTTTTTTCTATATAATAATGATCCTTACCAAAATAGACATCATTCACATCCTCCCTCAGAATCAGTCTGTCCGCGTTCGTCTTGGCAGCCACAAAGGTTTTTCTGAATGGGAACTGATCCGAGAGCCATGTCTCATAGTCGTTACCAAATTTACCGTCTTTAAACGATTCTATCGTGAAAACCGGTTTCTGCGCCAGATACCGGTTCTCCTCCTCCGAGAATGCCTTCTGGGGCATGACGGCGCTTAAGACGGACAGTAAAGCCAGAGGGATTATAAAAGCCGATGCCGTCATTATTTCTCTGCGCATAATGCTTACCCCCCTCCCTAAAATCTGAAATACAGGAACGGATTGTATCCTGCATTTACCAGAAAAGCCGTAGACACCAGAAGCACTGCGGCAACAAAGATCGGTTCCAATATCGGCAGTGATTTTTTCTGTATATGCTCCCTGCAGAAAGCGATTGGCAGGGAAGTGGCCCCAATTGCCGCTGCGGCCATCAAAATCAGGTTCGTAAACAGAATATACAGCGTTCTCTCATTTACCAGGCTAAGCCCGGCCGCACCGAAAAGCTGTCTGAAATACAGAAGCCCGGCCTGCATATCATCGAAAGCAAACAGCACCCATCCCATAAAGACAGCCAGCATTGCGTAGAGCCAGCGGATGAAGGCCGGGCACTTTTCCAGTCTCTCTTTTAAGAAAAACTTTTCTAACAGAAGGAAAGCGGCAAAGTATAATCCCCATAGCAGGAAATTCCATCCCGCGCCATGCCAGATTCCTGTAAGCAGCCAGACAATCAGGATATTGCGAAGCTGTCCGGCTTTTTTGCACCGGCTGCCTCCCAGAGGAAAATAGACGTACTCTTTAAACCAGGTTCCCAGGGAAATGTGCCACCGCCGCCAGAACTCAGTAATACTCTTCGATTCATAGGGGTAGTGGAAATTCTCCGGGAAATGAAACCCGAACATCCGTCCCAGTCCCAGAGCCATATCGGAATATCCGGAAAAATCGAAATATATCTGCATTCCAAAGGCGAAAATTCCGATCCAAACCATCAAAACGCTTCTCTGTTCCGGAACAATATGGATAATCTCGTTCCATATCTGCCCCAGCTGATTGGCGAATAAAACTTTCTTCCCCAGACCTGCTGCAAACAGGACGGCCCCTTCTGAAAAACCGGCCAAGGTCTCTTTCCGGCCTGTCAGTTCCCCGGCAATCGTACTGTAGCGGACAATCGGACCGGCAATCAGCTGCGGGAACATCGAAACATAGGCGCCGAATGCGATAATGCTGGTCTGGACTCCGGCCTTACCCCTGTATACATCAATAGTGTAAGACATCGTCTGGAATGTGTAAAAGGAAATTCCGATAGGGAGAGCAAGATTCAGAAGAGGCACTCCCTTCCCCGTAACAGTGTTGAATGCGCCGATCAGGAAATCCGTATATTTGAAGATTCCAAGAAGACCCAGATTGATCAGGACGGAGGAAGCTACAGCTAGCTTCGCCCCTCCCAAATTGCCCTCACGTTTATAATGGTCCACCAGCTTTCCGTGAATAAAATCAACGATGGTGGAAAAAAGGAGGAGCAGAATATACACAGGCTCCCCCCAACCATAAAATATCAGGCTTGAAACAAACAGTAATCCGTTCCGGTATCTGCGCGGTGCCGCAAAATATGCTAAAAGCGCTGCCGGAAGGAACCGGAACAGGAATAACAGACTTGAAAATACCATATCCGGCTCTCCTTACATTTTATTTTATATTATTACGCTATTTGAAAAAACCGGCGATTACATCAACCGCAATCTGATTATTTTCCTTCGCAGATTTAAGCGCCGCATCTGCACCCTGCTCTTCCGCCTCCATATCGGCTCCCCCCAGCATGACAAAGAATACATAATCTCCATGCGTTATTACCTGGGATGCTTCCAGTTTAGTCATATTCATCGGATACTGGACAGCTTCTTCAATCTGTTTCTTTCTGTATGCCTCCAGCTCCTTTGCCACATCCCCGGCCTTTCCTTCCTTTGCCTTGATTCCGACAAATGTCTCCACATGAACCGAAATCATCGGGCCTTCGGCCACATAGGAATCATACTGGTCTTTGGAAATGCCGAATGTTCCTTCCAGCATGGCTTCGTCAAACATCATGCCTGGCACATATTTCTCACCGTATGCCTCTTTTACAGCCGTATAAACCTTTCCCAGCAGTTCATCCGAGATCTGAGCCGTCTCGCCTGCTCCGCCGTCTGATGTCTCACCGTTTTCCGTACCGCCCGGCTCCTGTGTCTCCGGCTCATCACTGTCTTCCGTGGCCGGTTCCTGTGTCATTTCCTGTGTCTCCTCTATCGTAGCTGGCGGCTGTGTCTCCCCTGCCTTTGGTGCGCAGGCCGTGAGGCCCGCTGCCAGTGCCGCCGCTGCAAAAATCAGTGTTCTTTTTTTCATGGTAAATCTCCCTTGTCAGTTATTTTATTGTTATTTGTATTGCAATGCACAGAAACAGCAAAAAGCCTGCGGCCTCTTGCCGAATCGGAATTTCTATATTATAATGGACGCACATATAAATTACAATAGAATTTTCGTTACGAATAGCTTACGATTTGCAGGAGGAGAAAAGCCATGGGATTTGAATATGTCAGCAAACTGCCGACACCGGACGAGATAAAGGAACAGTTTCCGCTGGCGCCGGAACTGGCCGCAGTCAAGGCGGTAAAAGATGCGGAAATCCGGGATGTATTTACGGGAAAAAGCGATAAATTCCTCGTTATCATCGGACCTTGTTCCGCCGACAGGGCAGATTCCGTATGCGATTACGTTAACCGCCTGGCCAAAGTTCAGGACAGGGTGAAGGATAAACTGATTCTGGTTCCCCGTATTTACACCAACAAACCGCGAACCACCGGCGACGGCTATAAAGGGCTTCTGCACCAGCCGAACCCGGAGAAAAAGCCCGATCTTTACGAAGGCCTGATCGCAATCAGGAAGCTGCATATGCGCGTAATTGAGGAAACAGGCTTCTCCACAGCCGATGAAATGCTGTATCCGGAAAACCTGACTTACCTCAACGATGTTATGTCCTACATAGCAGTTGGCGCCCGTTCTGTTGAAAACCAGCAGCACCGTCTCGTTTCCAGCGGCATTGATGTGCCTGTCGGCATGAAAAATCCGACCAGCGGCGGTCTCTCCGTCATGCTCAATGCCGTCCACGCAGGCCAGCACGGCCATGAATTCATCTACAGAAGCTGGGAAGTTAAGACCAAAGGCAATCCGCTGACCCACTCTATTTTGAGAGGTTCCGTCAACAAGCATGGCCAGTGCCAGCCTAACTACCACTTTGAAGATTTAAAGCTGCTCCACGAGCTTTATATGGAACGTGATCTGCAGTATCCTGCATGTATCGTGGATGCCAACCATTCTAATTCCAATAAACAATACATAGAACAGATCCGAATTGTAAAAGAAGTGCTTCACAGCCGCCGCCACTCCGATGACATCCGCAATTTTGTTAAAGGTGTTATGATCGAAAGCTACATTGAGCCAGGATGTCAGAAAGTTGATGAGCACTGCTACGGGAAATCGATTACGGATCCGTGTCTGGGATGGGATGATTCCGAGCGTCTCCTGTATGAGATGGCGGACAGTCTGTAAGAGGTAACCTGAACGCTCCGCGCACAGGTCAACGCCATCAATCCAGTCAACCAGGGCCGGCCGGCTATCACCGGCCGGCCCTCGACATTACTGAACCGTGCTGTCCTCTTCTTCTATTGCTTCCATTTTTTCTATTTCTTCTATTTCCGGGTTTTTTCATATAACTGAAACAATACAAATCCTACCGTGCAGAAAACGCCGCCCAATGCCATTGAAATTCTCAGATCCGATTCCGCCGCTTTGCCCATAATAAGATTTATTAATACAGCCGTGGTATTCATGATAACCGCATTGAAACTAAGAGCGGTCGCGCGGTTACCGGTATTGATTACACGGTTTTGCAGTTCCATCTGGAGCGGTTGAAAAACACTATGGCTGATGTGCAGTATCAAAACGGCTGCAATTGACGGTCCCATCCGGCATGTTAAAGCCAGAATAAAGCACGCGATGCTGCAAATCAGAAATAATGCCGTTCCCGTTTTTTGCACGCCGAACCGCTCTGTTACCCGGGCCGAAGCACCTCCGAGCAGGCCGGATAACGTCATCACCATATATACCGCTGCAATCATACCGGCATTCATACCGGAACGGACAAATTGCAGCTGGTTCAAAAATACGGTGATCGTCTGATGTGTCTCACTTAACAATGCAGATGCTAAAAGCAGAAAAAATATATTTTTATTAAGGAACAGCCTTTTCCATAAATACGGCCCCTCCGTAAGCATAGTATGTGTTCTGCTCTCCTGCCCCTTCACATCCTGAAGTCCAAAGACCAGTACTGCCCCCAGTCCATAGCTGAACACGGTCATCAGACCGGCAAGGCGGTAGTTTTCGCCTATCACGGCTGAATAAACCGCAGATGCTGCCAGAAGTCCTGCCATGCCCCAGTTATTATATATGCTAAAAACCTTCTGCGCCCCGCCGTCTTCACAGGATAAATAAAGTACGGCGGCATCCACGCCCGACATACCTGCACAGACTATGCCAAGCAGCAGCCGTTCTGCCAGGAACCAGCCAAAGCTGTCGGCCCTCCAGAAAATAATTTTAGATATAAAAAACAGGACGCTGCAGATAATCAATGTGCGCCGGTACCCGATTCTGTCTGCAGCAATTCCCCAGGGAAGCTCAAGCAGCACGGTCAGCACAAGAGAAATACTTTCAATCAAAGCTGTCTGAAAGACGGATACACCTGCCGCCTGACGGTACAGTACTGCAACCGGGCCATAGAACACCATGCCATGCAGACAGGCAAGGGCATACATGATCACCAGATTCTTTTTTATTCGCATAATAAACTGTCCCCTGTAATTCTAAACACAACAGCAATAACCTGCACGCTACGCGCACAGGTCATCACTCTTATCTCCATCATCGAAATACGTCTGCTGCTGATGAAATGTTAAAATTGCAGTTAAATCGGACGGTTCATTAGAAACTCCTCTTCTCTGTAGACATTTTCTGAGATCATGATATCATATTGCCTGCCTGTATACAACAAAAAACTTCAGGCTCCTCGACGGTAAAAAACTCTCTGCGGAATTTTTATTTATTCTTACAGTCCGTCCGCATGGTAAATTGTTTCCGGTATCGTGATCTCTACGATTCCCATAAATCCGGGAGCAACTTCATACTCATCAAAAACCAGAACCATCCGTCCCGCATCGTCTATATAGAAATTCTGATCCTCTTTGATTTTGTCAAAATCAGCTCCCATCTCATCATTCAGGAAATATACTTTATCTTCATCTTCCTGCATGTTTTTTTGCATCACTTCTTTTGCCGCATTACTCAAAAGAGTTACATAATCCGTGCCTTCCGGGAACATATCCTTTAATTGTAATATCTTATCGCTCTTCTTATCTATATTGTAAATTTTGACGGTCTGGTATCCGCTTGCCATAATTTCATCCGTCTCAATCTTCAGTGTAAAGAACCGGTTATTGTCGGCCAGCACCTTATATTCCGTGTACACTCCCAGATGCGCTTCCTCTCCGTCCCTCTTCACGTCTTCCTCGAACTGGGCGATAACCTGGTTTGTATACTCTTCTACCGATTTGTTTACCTGATCGGCCGCATTTGAAATACCGGAATCTTTCGCAGCCTCAATCTGGGGAACCTCCACTTTTGCTTCCGAATTCTCATTCTGCTTTTCATATGTCCGGAATGTGACTACTTTTGTAATAGCCCCGATTACCGGGATTTTCCCCATAGCGTAAGCTGTCTGGGCATTTGTATTAGCCAGGACCGTGATGACGAGCAGAGCTGCCGCTGCGGTCTGTGTTGTTCTGAGCAGATAATGGACTGCCGTTTTTTTATCCTTTTGATTTCTTCTTATTCGATTCATTCTCGGATCCTCCTCCATCTTTTTGTCTGAGGCATCCGGCTCCGCTTTTGCGTCGTTACGCGCTTCCTGCATTGCCTGTATCACTCTTCCTTTCAATTCATCCGGTATCTTTATCTCCTGATATTCCTTTTCCAGTTTGCTCAATCTCTGATTAAATTCCTTATCCTCCGTCAGGAGTTCCAGTTCTTTTCTCTCAGTATCAGTTATTTCTTCCCGGCCTTTGTCCGCTTTTTTCATGAAACCGCCTCTCCTTTCATCAATTCTGTTTTCAATTTTTTCAAGCTTCTGTACAGAATGCTCTTAACCGTATTCAGGTTAAGTCCCATATACTCCGCTATCTCTTCCAGTTTCCACTCCTCGCAATATCGGAGCAGAATAATCGTCTTTTCCGTTTGCTCCAGCTGTGCCAGAGAATTTATCGTATCAAAATCACAATATCTGTCTTCTTTTGAATCTTCGTTTTCCGAGTACAGGGGAAGTATCTTCTTTCTCTTTTCCAGTTCATCAAGGGCAGTATTGATTACGATCCGAAACAGCCATGTTTTCATATAAGATTCCTCTTTCAGCTGACCGGAACTCTTGATGGCCTTGACCACACTTTCCTGTACCACATCTAATGCATCCGATTCATTTTTCATATATACAAATGCCATCCTGTACATGGATTCATAGGAAGCCAGAATTACTTCTTCCAGTTTATCCCGCATTGTCTCTTTTCCCACTTTTCTACTCTCCTTTCTTAACCTTTAGACGGTCTGAATTTCAGAAAAGTTTCAACTGCTATTATTTTTTTATATGATGTTTTTTAAGGTAGCGGCGTTACTGTTCACACAGTTGTTTCCGCCAGGTGTTTTCGTGCACATTTTGCACGAAAATCCCGAATTTCACGGCGCGCCGTTTTTTGGCGGATTGTGAACAGTAACGCTCCGGCAGACAGGCCGCACCTTTTGTCCATATTTTCATATTCTACAATAAGACCTTTAAATATACCAGGTGTCTTTTATGTATATTAATGATAACTTTAAAGATTATGCAAAACAAGTCTGCTCCTGCTCTCCTTATCAGGGGCAGTGTCACAGAGCATGCCCTCACGCCTGCTGCCCTTCTGTGACAGTGGGCGCTACACTGACCGGAGTACCGGGAAGCAGCGCCAGGGTCACTAACTCAGGAACTTGCTGCAGGCCGGTTCTTAATTTTGAAATTCCGCGCGGAAATACCGGGCCTGCCGGTGCTACTGGGCCTACTGGCTCTACTGGCTCTACTGGTGCTACCGGACCTGCCGGGCCAACCGGACCTACTGGTGCTGCTGGCCTTATAGGCGCTACCGGACCCGCCGGGCCTACTGGACCTTCCGGACCCACAGGGCCTGCCGGGCCTACCGGAACTACCGGCGCAAACGGGCCTGCCGGGCCTACTGGGCCTACTGGCGCTACTGGTTCTACTGGTGCTACCGGACCTGCCGGGCCTACTGGACCTTCCGGACCCTCAGGGCCTGCCGGGCCTACCGGAACTACCGGCGCAAACGGGCCTGCCGGGCCTACTGGGCCTACTGGCGCTACCGGACCTACTGGCCCGACCGGGCCTGCCGGGCCTACCGGACCTACTGGTGCTGCTGGCCTTATAGGCGCTACCGGACCCGCCGGGCCTACTGGACCTTCCGGACCCACAGGGCCTGCCGGGCCTACCGGAACTACCGGCGCAAACGGGCCTGCCGGGCCTACTGGGCCTACTGGCGCTACTGGTTCTACTGGTGCTACCGGACCTACAGGTGCCACCGGGCCTACCGGCGCAAATGGGCCTACTGGCGCTACCGGCGCAAGCGGGCCTACCGGACCTACCGGCTTAACCGGCGCTACTGGTCCTACCGGTGCAACTGGCGCTACCGGACCGGCAGGTGCAGCCCCCAACGATGTTTTTGCCTCATTTGCTACTTTTGCGATTCAATTTACCGACGCGACACAAATACCACTGGGAACATCTACAGCTGATCCCACCGGGCAGATCGTCTTATCGGATCCTACCCATATTGACCTTGCTCCCGGATATTATTTAATTTCATACCATGTTTCTTCCATTCTCAGTACACCGGGATATATGCAAATCACACCATATTACAATGGAAGTTCGCATATTGAATATGGAATATACTTTAGAACCGCTTCAAATTATACAACCGCATATGGCTCCAACTCCATTATCATCGATGTTCCGGAGCAGACCCGTTTTTCCCTGACTTTTAACAGTCCTGTCACCAACACTGAAGGTACTGCAACTATAGCGGTCGTCAAACTTAACAGGTAGTCTCCGGCGGAATGATCCACGTGCCTTGTTTATCCAGGCAGCATACAATAACCTTCTCGTTCCGTGCACAGACTACCGCCATCAATAAGGCAGCACAAAAGCCGGGCGGCTCATTGGGCGGCCCCCAATAAAGAAGTATTGTTACAGCAAGCGGCTTAGTCAGTTTTGGCTATGCCGTTTTGCTGTCCGTTTCGTTGGTGTCGGGTAAGTCAATAACACCGACACAGTTATAGCTGATTTCCACCTGCTGCACCCGTTTCCCGGTACTCTTGTCCGGGGCGTGAACGATGATTTTTTCCACAAACTCGTTAAGATGGTGGGCGTCAATTTTTCTATCTCGGTATATTTCTTGACGATGGCGAGGAAGCGGTCAAGGTTCATGGCCTGTTCCTCCTGCCCCGTCAGTTCCGCTTGCAGGATAGCAACCTTTTCTTGTAACTCTTTCTGTTCGGCTTCATACCCGCCGGACAGCTTTGTAAACCGTTCGTCAGAGATTTTCCCAGAAACATTGTCCTCATAGAGCCGCTGGAAAGGCCTGTCCAGTTCCTCCATGCGCCGCTGGGCCTGCGACAGCCCCCGGAGCTTTGCGGAGATTTCCTTGCGGCGGTCTGCCGCAGACTTTACCCCATAGAGCGCACAAACTCGTTTTCGTATTCCCGCACATTCTGGACTGTCCTTTGCAGATGTTCCAACACCACGGCCCGGATAAAATGGGCCGAGCAAGTCCCCGTGTTGCTTTTGTAGTTGGAGCATACAAAGTGGTCTTGCCGTTCCTCGAAATAGTTGCTAGTGCAGTAGTACAGCTTTGCCCCGCAGTCGGCACACTCCACCAGCCCGGAAAACATATTGTGCTTGCCCGTCTTTGTAGGGCGACGCTTGTGCTTGCGGAGTTCCTGCACCCTGTTCCATTGCGCCTGTTCGATAATGGCGGGGTGGGTGTCGGAAGCATCTGCCATTTTTCCGGCGGGTTCTTGATACGCTTCTTGCTCTTGTAGGACTTCTTTGTGCCTTTGAAGTTCACCGTATGCCCCAAGTATTCCATGCGCTCCAGAATGGCGGCAACCGCCTTGTTGTCCCAATGGTAGGGGTCGGCGGGGATAGGATTGCTGACAATCAGCCCGTGGGCTTCCCGGTAGGCGGTGGGGTTCAACACCTGCTCTTTTTGCAGACGCTTTGCAATCTGCATTGGCCCAAGCCCAGCGATACAAAGGCTGAAAATCTCCCGTACCACCTTTGCGGCTTCCTCGTCCACCAGCCAACGTTCCTTGTCCTCCGGGTCTTTTCTGTACCCATAGGGGGGATTGTTGCACAGCCGCTTTCCGGCGCTGCTCTTTGCCCGCCACACGGCCCGGATTTTCTTGCTGGTGTCCCTTGCGTACCATTCGTTGAATAAATCCCGCACCGCCACCATATCGTCCAGCCCTTTGAGGGAATCGATGTTGTCCGTCACGGCGATATAACGGACGTTGTGTTCCTCCAAAAGCTCCTCTAAAAGCTGCCCAATTACAAGGCGGTTCCGGCCCAGCCGGGAGTGGTCTTTTACAATGATGGCTTCCACCATGCCGTCCTCCACCAGTTCCATCATTTCCTGATAGGCGGGGCGGTCAAAGTTTGTGCCGGAATACCCATCGTCCACGAAATACCGGGGATTGGGGAAGTGGTTTTCTTCGGCATATCTCCGTAAAATCTCTTTCTGATTTACAATACTGTAGCTATCGCCTTGCAGTTCATCGTCACGGGAAAGCCTGCAATACAAAGCGGTAATCATGTCTGGCTGTCTGTTCATAGTCGTGTCCTCCTTTATCTGGGACAGCCGGACAAACGGTAATGTATGTTTATATTATACCGTGTCCGGCTGTCCGTGCTAAGGATGTTACTGGCCGCTATCGCTCAAAATAAGCCGCTTGACTTTTGCGACCATATCCTACTTTGCCCGTTCATTGAACTGGGAGAAAACGATATAGGTAGTGCCGCCGATCCGCCGTTCCAGCGTGACGGGCGGCACGAATTTTTTCTGGGGTGCGTTGTTTCCAGTTTGACTTTGATTGATAGGCTGTCACCTTTCCTTTCCATGCTGCTGTTGTCGTTTCAATTCCGCCAGCACGTCCAAGGGAATACGCTCCACAAGCCGCTGGATATTATGTAATTCGCTTTCCAGCTTCGCCCGTTCCATTGTGTCTTTCATCTTGGCCTTTCCCCTTGCTTCCAGCTTTTTGTTTTCTTCCAGCAGGTCGGTAATCGTGACCTTGTACTTTTTCAGTTGCCCGGAGAAGTTCTCCATCTGCGGGAACCACTTTTTCAGCATGGAGAGGGCTTCCTCTTTCTTCTTCCCGGCGTTCAGCGGGTTAATGCCGTCCAGCGCAGCTTCAATGGCCCTTGCCTGTTTGGAGAGTGAAACTGCCTGCTTGAAAAGCCGGGTGGGGATATGCTTGCGGCCCGTCTTGCTGGCGCTTTCGCCACGCTCCAAGTCCGGGTATTTCTCCACCATATAGGCGTGAAAATCGTCCTGCCACTTTGTCAAATTCGCACGGTTGCCCAAAATCTCTTTGGCGCACAGGCGGTTGTCTTTTGTTAGCGGAACGAAAGTCAAATGCAAGTGAGGGGTCTTTTCGTCCATGTGTTCCACCGCCGACACGATATTCTCCCGGCCTACCCGGTCAATGAGGAAGCCAGCCGCCCGCAGGAAAAAGGCTTGTATCTCCTTTGGGGGCTTGCCCTTGAAAAACTCCGGGCTGGCGGTTATCAGCGTATCGGCAAACCGGGTGCTGTCCTTGCGTGTTCTACACCCTGCCTGTCAATGCGTCTTTGAATGAAATGATAGTATCTGCCCTACGGCTTGACGATATGGAAATTGTACTTGCTCTTTGCCGTGTCAATATCCGGGTTGCTGGCGTACTTTTCTTTCTGCCGTTCGTGATGGGCTTCCAGCGGCCTTGCCGGGTTGCCCTTGTGCTTTGCAAATCGCAGGATTGCGTATTGCGGCAATCTATCAATCCTCCCTCCTGAGGACGGTTTGGGAGCTGTTTCGGGGGTGGGGCGTACAAACATACCGCCCCGCCCCGTACAGCCCGGAAAAATCCTTGATTTATGGGCTTTTGTCAGCCCCTATTTGTCCGTTTCCCTGCGGCGTTTCCTGTCGCTGGCGTTCTTCTGCTGCCTATGTACCCGTTTGGCGCAGGTTTCGCAGTATTTCGCCCGGTTGGAGCAGGGGACGAACGCCGCCCCACATTCGGCGTAACGCTTCACGCTGGAGCTGCGGAATATCTCCGCTTCCAGCGCCTTGTCCTGCGGCAGCACCGCCCAGCGGAACCATTTGCAGCAGACGGAATAGGAGATGGTCTGCGGGCAAGTGCAGGTGTCCCCATCGTCCAGCAACGCAGTTGCCATTTTCATAGTTGCAGCAGGTTTGCCGAATAAGGGCGGTTGCCCGTCTGCGCTGCGCCGGGGTCATGCGGGGCAAACCGCCGCCCGGAGTGCGCTCTATCTCTGGTAGTTTTTGCTCATGCTTTCCTCCACTTTTTCATAGTCTGCCGTTCTCCCGAAAGCCGTTCCTGCCCCATTCTTGCGGCGTGTCCCGGCGTTGGTACGCTCTCCCCACTTCGGGCCAAGATGGCCCGAAGTGACTTGTGGACATTTTGTCCACAAGTGGCGGTGTCATGGCATGCTTCCCCAGCCAGTAATATCTCTTTCGGACGGTCATTCACTTGTGCCTGTCCATCGATGAACTAACACAAGTCTACACTTTTTTGACCGCCCGTCCCGTATATCCGAAAGGTTGGAAAGCTGGCTGGAAAACGCTCTATTTCCACGCTCTCGGAATTGTGGTAAACTAAAGATACAGAAAGGGAAATCGGAAGTTGCTAATGACAGTTTCGGCAATTTTGATTAGAGATTATGAACAAAGAGCATAGGGAGGTCAACATGGGAACAGCTAAAATGAAGAGAAATGTCCCAATATGTGATATGTGTGGAACATTGATGACAGAGTTTGACGGATGGGCATGGCATACTTGCCCCGAATGTGGAAATTCGCTAAGAATTATTGATGGGGAGGTTAAATGGCAAAGAGAAATATTCAGTAGGCAATCAGCTACTTATGGTGGCAGGACATGTGAACATTGTGGGGAACCACTTGCAGGTGGTGAATATACTGCGGCTTGGGAAAATGGTATCAATCCTAACAGCTATATTAAATGTCCACATTGTGGAAGAGCCAACTTTGAAGCGGATGAGTAAGAAATGAAGGTCAATGAGAAAGCAATGAAGTTCTCGTTTGTCGAGTAGCCAAGGTAAGTAGGGTGAGCATGGCATTAACAATACAGGAACGATTAAAAGACTTGCGTGTGGAGCGTGGGCTGACGCTGGAACAGCTTGCGGAGCAGACCCAGCTTTCCAAGTCTGCGCTGGGCAGCTACGAAGCGGACGAGTACAAAGACATCAGCCACTATGCCCTTATCAAGCTGGCGAAGTTTTACGGCGTGACCGCCGACTATCTGCTGGGGCTGACCGAAACAAAAAATCACTCAAACGCCGATCTTGCAGACCTGCGTTTGAGTGACGATATGATAGACCTACTGAAAAGCGGACGGATTGACACTGCCCTGCTTTGTGAATTGGCAGCGCACCCGGATTTTATGAAGCTGTTGGCTGATATACAGATTTATGTGGAGGGTATCGCCGCCACGTAGATACAGAACTTGAACGCATGGATAGATGTGGCGAGGGCTGAAATCATCGAGAAGTACCAGCCGGGGGAGCATGACAAGACCGCCGGGGTGCTGCAAGCCGCCCATGTGCGGGAGGGTGACTATTTCAGCAGCCGGGTACATCACGACATAGACGCTATTATGGAGGACATACGGGAAGCCCACAGGGGCAGGAGCGACAGCGCCCCGGAGAATACCATTGTGGACGAACTCAAGCGGGATTTGGAGGAAGTGGCGAGTTTCAAGGGCAGCCGAGCCGAACAACTGCTGATGGTGTTCTGCAAGCAGACAAAACTGCGCTATAACAAATTGACAGAGGAAGAAAAACAATGGCTGACCCGGATTGTTCAAAAATCCGAACTGGCGAAAAGCTATGTGTCGCAGAGGGGCAAAAGAAAATAACAAGTATGCCTTTAGCTGAAAAGGAGACTCATTTAATTAAGAAACATTAAAAATCTTTTACACGGGAGGCTTATTTATGAGTGAGAATACGAATGAAATTTTGCAATATAAGCCCATAAAATTTATTGTTGGCGTTTTTGCTGTGACATGGGCCTGTGCATTACTGATGACCAAAATAGATTACAAAACATATGGCTTTCTTTTTACTGTGATTGATTTTATAGAAAGTGCATCTCCGCTGATTTTTGCACTGATATTACTAAGAAGATATTTGCTTCAAAAAAGTTTTTTGTTTCATTATATATTGGGAGTACAAAGGCCATTAATTTCATATGTAATAGTATTTATTCTATTTGTTGCGCAATACTTGAATTTTTATCTATTCCGTACAGAAGAAACAGGTGTTACTATGCAAGTATTTTCTGTTGCTTTTATAGGACAACTTTTGCTGGGCGGTGGACTTGAAGAAGCAGGGTGGCGAGGTTATCTGTTTCCGGCATTACGCAGAAAGTTCCCGATTTTATTAGCTTCTTTATTTGTAAGCCTAATCTGGGTGGTTTGGCATCTTCCATATTTCTTTTTACCAAGCATCCAAATGGGAGGAAATATTATCTCGTATACCATCATTGGTGTAGTGACCGGATTTATTCTTACAGCAATTTATTTGCTAACAAAAAGCATACTGCTATGTACTCTTTTTCATAGTTGGCAAAACACAATCGTAATGATGGTGCCGGCAAATATGCAAAATCCGGGATTCTTGGTAACATTTTTACTTCTCGGAATAATATCTATTATAATTTGTCAAAGCTTTCAAAGAAAAGAGAATAAGGACAGTAATCTGCCGACTCCATGATGTTTTTGCATGGCTCTTCCCTTATTAATACAAGGCGTATGTGTATAACCGGGAGATAGCAAAGCCAGCCGATCCAGTCAACGGTCAGATGAACGGCGCTTACAGCGCCGCCGTTGACAGTCTCGCCCGTCTTTGATTATGGGTAATCAAGGCGGGAAAAACCTAAAATGGCTTTCCCGCCCACTCCAATTTTGAGAGAACGAACAGCCCCAAAATAACTTTACGGCGGTCAAGCACAGTATGGGATTGTCCGCCTTGTCTGCCCATTCAGCGGGACGGGCGGCGGTCAAGGCCGGGCGAAAGCCCGTTCATTTCAGCCTTGACGGTTGCCGTCTGTTCTGCTATTTTTGCCGAGTGTCTATACACAACATCGGGCCAACTTGACCCTAAGTCCAAACGGGGGACGAGGCTTCATATACGCCCTGTCTGCTGACGAAACCAGCCCCCCCCCAGACCGTCTGAAAACCTCATTCTGCACATAAAATCAGCCTCTTTTC
>ERZ791765.485-NODE-485-length-42450-cov-5.436113_pt1 | contig 42450 bp, 47 predicted proteins | sample MGYA00509949_ERZ791765 | MGnify/ENA primary metagenome ERZ791765 (study PRJEB30046, sample SAMN00791980) | human gut metagenome | study: EMG produced TPA metagenomics assembly of the A metagenome-wide association study of gut microbiota in type 2...
TTTCAAAAACTTCTTTCTCATAATAAATATCCTCTCTTTCTCTTATTGTGCTTTTACATTTTCCGAAATTGAGCGAAAAAAAACGGGAGTCTTTCAACTCCCGGACAAAATGGCATATGTAACATTTAATCTAAATGTTCTTTACAGGCGCACAGCAATGTATGTCGAAACACCTGGCCATATAAAAATGCCCGGGAAAAAATCATTCGACAGAAACACATCATATTATTTACAGTAATGTTATAAATTTTCACTGCACTCGCCTCCTTAATCATAGTCTACTCAAATTCGTTGTTGTAATATTACACCCATTCACCTACTATGTCAATAGGTTATTTGTTTTTTCTTTAAAAATGATACACCTAGTGATATAATAGGTAAAAGAAAGGAGGTTTCTTTATGATCTCAACCAAAGGGCGCTATGCCCTACGCGTACTGATTGATTTGGCTGAACAAGATACAACCACATATGTTCCCTTGAAAGAAATTGCAAAAAGACAGGGAATATCAGAAAAATATCTTCAGCAGATTGTAAAAATACTTGTCGGGAAAGGATTGTTAACCGGAATCAGCGGAAAAGGCGGTGGTTACCGACTAACTGCCAGCCCTGAAGAATATAATGTAGGAGAAATTTTAGAATTGATGGAAGGCAGCCTTACACCGGTAGCCTGCCTGGCTCCCGATACGAAAACTTGTTCCAGAAGCTCCCACTGTAAAACGTTGCCTATGTGGAAAAAATTCGACAATCTTGTACATGATTATTTCTTTCATATAACAATTGCCGATCTGGTTAATGGAACTGTTTAGAATATTGCAACAGAAAAAGGAACAATTGCCAAACACAATTGTTCCTTTTTCTGACATACTTGCTCGTCTCTGTTTTGTGCTGGAATGTACGCCAGGTGATATAATAAAATATAATTTTTGATTTTACTATAATACTATCTTGCATACCGATTTCCGAATCCGCGACGATGGTTCTGATCTTTCTCTCTTTCGTTTACCAGCTGTACTTTCGTATAAAGTTTTTCCAGAACACGTTCTCTTTGTGCTCTGCTACAATCTCATATGCCTTATTATAGTTCTTCTGAATTTGTATGATCGTAGAATTGTTAGTTATAAAATCAGTTGCCATAATGACAATGTATAATGCACTTGTGATGTCTACTATTGATTACTATGATAACCGACGTCTGCAACGCAAGTTACATATCATGCCCCTATGGCATTTCATAAACTTGCATTACAGGTGGCATGAAAATACCGCCAGCCAGTTACTGGCTGACGGAAGAAAAATTTGTTATTTTTCATTGTCCTCTTGACGGGTAGCACACCATGCGGTAGGGCGGAAAAACTTTCTTTTCCATGACACTGTGAAAGGAGCCCAGGCGAGTTCCATCATTTACAGCCTTGTGGAAACGGCAAAACTCAACAACCTGAATATCTATGCGTATCTGGAGACCGTACTGCTCTATATGCCGGACTACAAAAATGAGTCCGAAGGTATAGAAGAGCTGATGCCATGGTCTGAAATGATACAGCAGAGATGTCAGCTCAAATCAAAAAGTTGAAGTTGGAGCATTTTACACTAGTTTTCTCATAAAATTAGTATGTTAGAGTTATATTAAATGGTTTAATATAACCTTGTATTTGCATACCATGACAATACTTATTTGCAAAATTTATTGCAAAATTGTCATATGCTATTTTATTATCATCAAAATCATATGTATCTGTCATTTTATATGCTGCATTATATCCATTGCTTTGTTTCGTAAAAGTAACAGAATAATCTACCTCATGAAAGGCAGCAAATGCATCTAAGGATGAGTTTTCAGATGTAAAGAAAAAGGAACCACTTACAACGCCATAATTTTTTCCTGTTGCTAAAATTTCATTTTCAAATTTTTGGGTAACAGTAGCAGTAAATGCTCGATTTGTAAACAAGGTTTTTGCCCATTCATCTTTTGTATGTGTTATATTTGATGGTCTATAATTAGTTCCGACTTTATTATATGGAACAACTGCATGTTGCATATAATCAGCTGTATGATTTGCACCGCTAGCAATTACCAATAAGACTCCAGAAGAGTATAGACTACATGCATTGTCATAAGCCTCTTTAAAAGGATCACTATACAATGCCTTTTCTGACATTTCTGCATATGCATTATTCAAATCTTCTTCTGCTTTTTTATCTTGTTTTTCAATAGTAGAAATTGATTTTAATAATAAATCATTATATTCTTCAGAACTTATATCAGATTGCGAGTCGAATAACGCAATAACATCTTGCATGTACGACTTATTTTCATCATTATCTGCAATGAAATTGTCTATTTGTTTTTGGGTATCGGGGTAGATTATTAAATTGTCTTCTGCATGTGCTGAAATAGGTGTGCAAAGTAAACTAGCCAAAATTAAAACGGATACAAATTTTTTCATTTGGTGCCCTCCTTTAAAATATAAACAATTTTTTTTATTTATTATAACTTATTTAGTTGAATTTTACCATGCTAAATGTTATAATTTTTGAAAAAATTAAAAGGAGGTATAAAATGGCACAAAAAGGACGTATACGGACTATTTCATTTATTTTATATACAGTATTAGTATTTTGCTTAATATTTGCCACATTGTCAGGATTTACATTTCTTCCTTTAAGGATTATTAATACTGATACCATTCCATTGTTCATACTATCAACTTTTTATATAATATGGTATATAAGTATCTTGTCTTCATTCCTTTTACCAATAATCAAACGTTTGCAAGAGGAAAAAGGGAAAGAATCTTCTGACATATTATTTGGTTCAGGAACTTTATTAGTTTTTGCTTTACTATCTCTAATAGTAGTCTTTTTTTCTACAATTTCATATTTGTTTTATATTGGGCTAAGAACTGGGAATTTTCATACATAATAAATTTTAATCTTTTATCTAAAATCAGGTGATGAATTTTCTGAAGGATTTGATGTAAAATTTAATATACTCCTTTCTAAGCAGACAAGTAAAATAATAAAACTTGCCACTTGGAAAGGAGTATTACAACAATTCTTCTTGATTTCGTTAAACAAAATTTAACATCACATCAAATTGTGCCACTGCCGGAATTTTAATTCCGGCAGTCTCTAAAAACGAATCATCAAAATTGGTTCCATTATATGTGATTATAATATCTGCAGCGTCAAAAGTCTCCTGAAATTCATCTTTATAAAAAGAAAATGTTTTTTTATTTGCTGCTTTTTTCGGCGTGATACACATTAATTTGTGCTGTACATAACATTTGGATAGTCGTAAAAAAGCTTGTTATTTTTGGGAAGCCATATTTATAAGACAAATACTAATTTCGCGTATAAATGAAAGAATAACTTTGACACAATTTAAAAATAGATGATTGATAGCAATATTTTTAGATGGATTTTTGTCTTTCACAGGGGGAAAAATAGATTCAAACAAATAATTCAGACAATTTAACATTTATCATTTAACCACTGGATTTTTCCAGTGGTTTTTTAGGTGCTATTAATAGCACCTACTATCAAAAAGAAAAAAATAAAATGTAAAAAGCCAGTTATTTTACTTGAAAAATAAAGAGAAATATGTTACTATATATATAGTAACAAGATAGTATTTAAAAAGGAGATAAGATATGAAAACAATAGTATTTTTAAACATTAAAGGCGGAGTAGCCAAGACAGCATCTGTAACATCGGTAGCACACATGATGGTTACTTTACACAACAAAAAAGTATTGGTTATTGATTTGGATGCCCAAGCTAATGCTACATCAATGTATTGTCCAATGGATAACAATTATGAAGAAAGAATTAAACGTATCCTAAATAATGACGTTTATGCAATTGAAAATTCTGTTTCTACATTAATGAGTAATCCTGATATCAACATACACGATTGCATTAGAAAAACGGAATACGAAAACTTAGATATTATACCGGCGGATTTAACACTGACAACAACTGAAAATATGTTGAAAGCTGATACAATGATGCCACAGCAATTTAGACTAAAAGCACATCTTGATAAAATAGATGGAGAATATGATTATGTATTGCTTGATTGCTCGCCTTCCGTTGGACTTATTAATATAAATGGCTTGGCTGCGGCAGACGAAGTGTACGTGCCGATCAGAGCTGATGGCAATAGTATAGAGGGATTTGCACTTGCAAAAAATTTAACAGAAACGGTTTCCTCATATAATCCGAAATTGAAATTAGCCGGATGCTATTTTGTAGCATGGGAGAATAATGTTTCAGCACGGTATCTTTACGAACTATTAGAAGAAAGTATGCCGGAAGTTTTAATTCCAATCAAGATTGCCAAAAGCAAATTTTTAGCAGAAAATACAATTTTCCAAAAACCACTATATTCGATTGATCATGGAAAAAATAAAAGCCGGGCTACTTTGAATTATATGGAATTGACAGAGTACATTATCGCAGAGGATAAGAAAGCGTATTTAGAAACTATAATGATGTAAGAAGGAGAGATAACATGGCAACAAATAAATTTAGCAAAGCATTTGGAAAAGCAAATAAGGATAACCGTATAAATACTGGAACGACTGGGCAAAAGATAACAATTGGTGGGGAGCTGTTAAATGCAGCTTCTCAGACAATCAAACAGAAAGAAATGGAAGTAATCTATGTTTTACCAAAAGATATTTATCCGTCTCCGGAAAATACAATCAGTATGAATGAGAGTGAAATAGAAGATTTAGCTCAATCGTTTACAGAAGTAGGTATGCTCAATCCGCTAATCGTGCGAGAGGTGGAAGATAAAAAATATCGTATTGTCTGTGGAGAAAGACGATATAGAGCTACCAATTTAAATATTGAAAAGGGCGTGAGAAGCGCCGATCAGCCGATTAAATGTCATCTTTTCAACCCGGAGTTGGTAGATCTTCCACTCAACGAAGATGAAAAAGAAGATTATGTTCGTGATGTAGAGAATGCTCAACAGAGAAACAAGACGGATGGAGATAAGCTAATGCTTATGAGAAAATTTAAAGCCCGTTATGAATTGCTGAGAGAAAGAGATCCGGAAAGATTTAAAGGAATTAAAACAAGAGATCTTTTGTCAGAGGATTTGGATGTTTCCAAGTCTACGGTTGCTCAATTTCAAAAAGTAGAAAATCAAGGCTCTAATGCTTTGAAGCAGGCTCTAATCGATGAACAGGTAACAATCACTACAGCAGTTGATATAGCTTCTATGCCGGAGAAAAAGCAAGAAGATTTGATTAACAAAGTTTTGGAAAATAATAGTGTTGTTACGAAAAAAGATGTAACTCAATATCAATATGAAGAAAAAAATCAAAAAAAGAATACTTCTACAGAAGAAAAAGAAGATGAAGTATTAGAGGATGGAATGTCTCTTATCACGGAAAAAAGCTTAAAAAAGGAAATGAAAGAAATATTCAAGTACCTGAAAGAGCAAGATGGTGTAAAAGTTGATTCTGATGCTCTGTTGTCCATTTTAAATAAAATTCGAGAAATTGAAAAGATACTGAAAAAAAATTAATCTATAAAAAGTCGATTTGTTTCAGAAAAAACTGAAACAAATCGATCAAGAAAGAAAGGTATATTATGAAAGCAACTTCTTTTAGAATCAATAGAGCATTAAAAGAAATGGAAGAAGAAATTGTAAAGAGAAATGATGTGACGAAAGCCTCCATACATCGCAAAGCAATTAAAAATTTTTATGAAGATTCTGATCACAAGATTATGGATAAGTTCTTAATAAAAGAAAAAAAGTCTCCAAACTATGTAGAGCGTAAAGAAAAAGAATCTGTATATTTAAATACAGAGATGGAAGAAATGCTATATGAAATAGCAGAAGAAAATAAATGCAATATTAGCACAGTTTTCTTCTATGCTCTGACCATTTACGTGACAAAAGAATATGTGAAACTGGAAAAATAATTTGATAATAATATAAAAAACCTCCAGTTATTACTAGAAGTCTTTTAAAGTAACAAATATAATATTTAAAAATTATATATAGATTATAATATGAAAATAAGAAAATGTCAAATAGAAGGATGTGTAAACTATGGAAAACAATAAATATCAAAAAGGAATCAATATCACAGAAGAAAATTATATTGATGCTGTTAAAAAAGCAACATTGGCCGGAGTGTCAGTGGAAGAGTTATTTGAAAAATTTATGACAGACCTAGTTGCCGATCAGTATGATTTATATTCATGGTATCAAGGAATTAACCAGTCAAATGAAATGACATTTTTGCAATTTTTGATTAAAGAAAATTGGTTAGAAGATATGCTACATGAGTATGAATTATTAGCAGATGAAAAAGGATATTTACAATCTGCAAAAGAATCTCTTAAATCAGGATTAATCAAAGGGCATTCTGGAGATTATTCATGGAAAGATATTACTGATGGAAACGGAAATCCATATTATGCAAATAAAAAAGAGTGGGAAGAAAAAACGCAAGAAGAGATGGATTCATACGAAAAATCAATTAGAGAGTATGAAGATGCAATTCATTCTTATTGGGAAGAATATCTGAAAAATAGTTCTACTGACAAGTCAGTGTCCTTTACAAAAGAACTGCAGGCTGTTTTAGAATGGAAAAAGAAGTTTTTAGACGAATAACAAAATAATAGGCGAAAAGCTTGTGGTAAATCAGCTTTTCGCCTATCCTTATTATAAAAGCAGTATTGGAAAGAAAGATTTTTATTTTTGGGAGGTTATAATGGTTGCACCATAAGGTAAATCGCTTGAATTATTTACTTCGTCCTCATTTTGGACGGTAATAGAAAAAAGACCAATCAGTGGAGCACTCAGATCAATATCTTTATTTCTATTTAGTTCTTCAATTTCTTTGAATTTAGACCACTTTTTTACACATCCGGCATAAAAGTCAGCTTCCATTTCCTTGGTGTATTCTCCTGCATATTTGTAATTGTTTAAATACACAAAATGTGGGACACCGTATTTAGCAGAGTTGCGACATTCAAGAACTGCAGCATAACTGCAAGAACTAGCATCTTCAGGATTGACAACAATCCATTCTTTGGGAATGCGTAAATATCCATCCTTTAATTCTATTTTTTTCATATCTCCAAATTCTTCATATTTTGGGAATTTAAAATATCCATTATTAATCATCTGTAACATATCAGCATAGCGCTGTCTTTCTTCAGTTAAACGTTGCAGATGAAATTCGTCTTCGGTATTTTTTATTTCCTCAGATAAGTGATTGTATTCAGATAGCAAATTTTTTTCCATTGCTTCTTTGGCAGAACCGGAAATTCCGCAAAAAGTTTGGATGATACGATTGATCATCGGTCCCGTTTTTAAGGAGTAGTTTTGCGATAAATTTTCCAATATGATTTTATTATCTCCAGTTAGATCCATTGAAAATTTGAATGAATTAGGATCTTTTGTTTTTTTTCTTGGCATGTTGTTCTCCTTTCGACATTATTTATTTTTATTATATTATTGATTGTACAATAAGTAATATTAAAAATCAATACAAAATATTATTTATATAAAATAAAATAATATTTTTTATGTTTTTTCTTTTTGATAATAGGTGCTATTAATAGCACCTAAAATTTTTTCACAGTCATAACCGAAAAGGAAGGAATCAAATGTGATTTGATTCTTATATGAAACACACCCCCGTCCCCCTCTTAAAAGAAGGGGTCTAGTTTGTTCCTGGCTTCTTCGACAAATCGTTTCTGCATCCATTGTATCTTCTTTTTCATTCCGAGTATTATTTTCCGTTTTCGGCGGACATGCACTTATCAGTTGCTTATAATTTTTACCATAACTCATTCTACTGTCAACACCTTTCACGGCATAAATTTTTCTATGAAAAAATTATTCCATGGTGTGTTGACAATCTCATTTCGCTATGGTCGAGACAAAATTAGCAACAGAAAGTTGCATTGTACCTTGAAAACTAAATAATACAATAATCGTTCATTTATGAAAAAAGGAGGATTTACACAATGGATGTAGAAATTTTATCTGTCGAATTAAATAAAGGAATTGTTTACTTTTATTGCAATGATATCTCAGATGAAAACTTACGTCGATTAGAACGAATTCGGGATGATGCAACTGAGGAAGAAGTAGTTTTCAGTTTTGATACGCACAATCCTGAAGTTTTTAAAACTTTAAGAGCATGGTTGCTAAATCAAAAAATAACGCAAGGTTCTACAACGTGGGGTGAAGCACTACAAAGCGTAGTCGGAACAGTTACAGTGTTACCAAAAAAATTTAGAGAATGGAACCGATAGAAATATTGGTTCCGTAAAAGAAAGGAAGAAAGTCAAATGAAAAAAGTAGTAGAGGAAAGAATTGAAAGAATGAAACCGTTGGCAAAGGAAAAAGGATTTTCTTTAAAATATGGAGAAAAAATTGAAAACCATTGTGTTTTGTCGGGAATTGTCATTCAAAACCTGAAGGAGAATATTTGTCCATGTGTTTATTATGAAAAAAATTGGGACGCTTTATCAGACGTCGAACTTTTAGAGAAGCTGATACAGTTTACAAAAAAAATTCCTAAAATTAACATCGAAGTGATTTTTGATAAAAAATATTTTTCGGAACATGTATTACCAATTATTTTGGGGTTGGAGAATGAAGAAATGATTCAAAGAGCAGGCTTAGTATATAGAAAAACAGAGAATTTTCTTATTCTTTTTTATATTGAAGTTGAAAGAAATGGAATTATTAAAATTAATCCTGATTACCTTCAAAAGATGTGTTTTACCGAAGATGAAATGATTAAGTTCGCTTTTAAAAATTTAGAAGAAAACTTGACAATTGAAACAATTGGTGATCTTATTTCAGAAATCGACAAAGAAGCTGATATACCAAGAGTATACGTTGTTAGTACAAAATATAGGAAATATGGAGCACCTGTTATCCTGCTTCCAAAAACTTATGAAATTTTGAGTAAGTATTTAGGCGATAAATTTATCATTTTGCCATCTTCAATTCACGAATGCTTGGCTATTGAATATGATGAAGATTGGTTGGAGGAGTATGCAGAAATGGTTGAAACCGTAAATCGCAATGAGGTTGACGAAGTAGATAAACTTAGTGACCATATTTACCTTTGTGATAAAACAGGAATTTCTTTGTTAAAATAAGAAATTTTTTTCAATAGCTGATGGCTAAATAGCCATCAGCTTTAGAAAGGAGCTCTGATAATGTTTTATGAGACTTACATAGAATTTTATTCATTATTTGATGATGATTCAGACAATGAAAAAAATATAGAAATGAGATTAAACATAATTATGAGTATAATGATTTTCAGCCGTGGGTGTTAGATGTATACGCAGAACTCCTGAGCGATAACCGTTGCTGAGCAATATCAAATAAAAAACTTAAATGATTTTATGTGTGGTACGGGAACTATAGAAGATGTTTGTATCCAGCGAGAAGTTGAAACACATTATTTTGGTGAGGAGAAATTAAAAATGGAATTTGTACATATAGAATTAAAAAGAGACACTTGGAGCAAACCAGTAAAGCATGTGAAAAATCCGGAAGAGGCAGTGGATGTTATAAAAAAAATGATAGAAAATTTTGATAGAGAAATGTTACTTTCTATTCAGCTTGCGAGATCAGGTGAAGTCATAAATGCTTCCATTTGCTCGGTCGGTTCCGTTGATTGTGCTTATGTTTTTGCCGGCGGGATTGTGAGAACAGCTGTCATGTCAGGAGCTAGTTCTGTGATATTGATTCATAATCATCCTTCCGGAAATCCAAGGGCAAGCAAAGCTGATTGGGACGTTACCAAAAGATTAGCGATTGCATGTAAGATATTTAATCTGGAGTTGCTGGATCACATCATTATAGGTGCAAATAATCAAAAAATATCACTGAAAGAAGATTATAAAGAGCTGTTTGATGTATCCCTTACGGAGCTAAAAGAATTGATGACCGAATAAAAATTGATTGAGACTGCTTTAAAATTGACAATTTCACACTTGTGTAGTACAATGTACTACACAAAGAAAGGAGATGATGTTATGAGTTTTTCCATTCGTTTAAGTGAGCAAGAAAGAGCTTTAGTAGATAGTTATGCGAAACTGCATTCTATTTCTGTAGGCGATGCTTTCAAACAGGCATTGTTTGAAAAAATAGAAGAAGAATACGATATTACTGTTGGAGAAGAAGCATATCAGGAATATGTAGATTCCGGTAAGGAAAGCAGTCCGATCTCTGAACTTTGGGAGGAGCTGAAGTTATGATTTACAAGTTGGAAGTTACTCCGAGATTTAAAAAAGAGTTCAAAAAACTGGATCGATATACGCAGAAAATGATAAAAGCCTGGATTGACAAGAATCTTACCAATTGTCAAAATCCAAGAATACATGGAAAACAATTGGTAGGAAATCTTGCAGGTCAATGGAGATATCGTATTGGAGATTATCGTTTGATCTGTCAGATAGATGACGGAAATTTGATTATTTTAGCATTAACTGTCGGTCATAGAAAAAATATATATCATTAGAGAAAAGAATTTTGTATGTGCATCTCTAATGCTGCATAAAAGGTGGTCAAGATTGATCACCTTTTATTTTTAAAATCCAAAAACGTATTAGTTTGTTTGGAGTTTGGGAGATGATTTTTGTGAACGCTTATTTTCTTCTTTTGGCGGAACGTGATTTTGCAGCAAAGTTTTCCCTTTCGGTTCTATCAGCTTCCCACCCAATCTCCCCAAACCCCTCTTCCTCCCCCAAAGAGGGGCTTTAGCTTCTATAGTCTCTTTACCGCCTTCATGGAACAAAATTTTGCCGGGAAATTTTCTCTAAAGAGTAGGGTGCTATTAATAGCACCCTACTCTCCTACTCTACATTTTTTCACTGATAAACGGTGCAATATTGAAAAAATCTGGCGCCCTGTTCCGGTTGCCCTACCGCCCTATTGCAAACACCACGCTTACGCTAACACTGTTTGCATCGGTTGGTCTAACATGTGACAATTTTTTTATTCTATTCCAAAGTCTGTTTTATGTAGTTTCCTCTACATTATTTATTTTTAAAGAGCATAAGGGAAAACTGACGTCACGCAAGCGTTCCGGCTAGGCAAAGCCTAGCGTTTTCGTGATATCACTTTTTACATAGAATATATATATAAGATATATTTTTCTACACATTAAAAGTTGTAAAAGTGGTATAATTATGGTATTATGGTCGATTTTTATAAGAACTATATCTGTGATTCATTGGGTGCTATTAATAGCACCTAATTAATTTAGTGGTATTTTCATTGGAATCAGAAAGAAAATATGATAAGATAAAAGCGTTGTCATACCCTATTCTGACAATAGAAAGGGGGTGTGCCTGTGGAAATTATTATATCCTTTTTGGTTTCTGTCATGGCAAGTGTAGCTAGCTACTGCATCTGCAAATGGTTAGACGGAAACGACAGTGACAACTAGCCAAAAAAAAGCCCTAGAGGTCGCAACTCTAGGGCTTTTACTTTGTGTACCTGTGGGTACTATATCCTTTTTAGCTATCGCTATTATAACATATGCGAGTTGCTATTGCAAGTATTCTCAATTTGACATTTATTATTCAAAAATCGATTTTGATTAATAAATTTTTTCTAGGTGCTATTAATAGCACTTAAATTGCGGCGCCATTCATGACATTGACACTCCACACGACTAAAGTCGTGGGATTCTTGCTTTAGCTGTGTGGAGTGTCAAGTCAAAAATCATAGTCAGACATTGATCGTTGAATTGAATTTTGTAATTCTTGATCGTGTTCAAAAATGTTTTTCCATGCTTCATAATCTTTTTTGAGAGATTGCTTCATATACTGTAATGCCTTTTCAAAATGAAAATTTTTCCGTATATTTTGATTCATATTTGAGAAAGTGATTTTTACTAGTTGGTTCTGAGCATACATAGAACCGTTGTCTGAAGCCTCCTTGTAATAAGAAGATGCTTTTCCCATATCCTTGAATTGAAAGTTATATATATCTCCTAGACGGCAAGAGGCAAAAAGATTACCGGTAGATCGAGCTTCTTCTAATAATGTAATTCCTTTTTGAATGTTATATGTAGGAGTTCCGGAAGTTGTATATATGACTCCTAAATGGTATTTGGCGTTTTCATTTCCGAGTTTTGAGGACTCTTCTAAATAACGAATCGCAGCGTTTATGTCTTTATTAGCATGAATCCCTTTATAATGCATGATTCCTAATTTGTATAAGTTATAAGATTTATTTTCATCAGGACTCTTTGAAGAATCAGAAATTATTTTTTCGATATCTTTTAAATACATTTCTGAAAAATTGCTTTTAAAATTTTGTTCGCTGGATAACTCTTGATCCATGTTTCGTATACTTTTTAAAATGCTGTTTCCCATTCTGGAATATAAATCTTTTAATTTAGTCTCTTGAAATTCATTATGGGATTTAGAATCACCATATGCGGTTCGGTATAAGGCTGATTGAGTATTAAGCATAGATGTAAGTTGTTCAAAATCTTCAAGATGATAGTTCTGAATGTATGTACGAGAAATATCGTCAATGAAAGTATGATAGGGTTTCATTATGCTGCTATTATAATTCCAAAGTGAACGATTGCAGTTGGGTAACGTATTATATAAGTCATTCATTTTTGTAAGCAGTTCTTTATCTTGAAAAAGTTTTGCCTTAAAAGAACCGTTGATACGTTCTCGGATAATTTGATTGATTTGTTTGTTTAAATCCTTCTCTTTTATAATTTCATTGGTGATGGACTGCTTACATAGTTCAATTGATTTCAGTTTAAACTTTCCTTTTGCCTCTTCTTGCTTCACTGGATTTCCATTCAGATCCACAACAACTCCATCGGCTATCAAACGATTTTTATCGTTTTTAGAATAGCTATATTGCGTGTACAATTTTTTTTCTCTTTTTGGATACTCTTCTACTATTGCTATATGGATATGAATATTATCAGTGTTATAATGAATGGCTCCAGACCAGATTGCATGTTCTAAATGTTCATTACACAGCATTTTGTTGATTCCATTCGTGGACAGTTCCTTTAATTTTTTTTCATTTAGTGACTTTGTATCAGAGTTATATAATCCAAATTCCTCCAACCATCGATTATCAAACGAAATAACAGTTTGCCACATTAGTGAACCGTTCTTCTGCGCTGTTTCAAATTTTTGCTTTAAGGAAGAAATTTCCTGATCGGAAAGTGTTTTTTTCATATCAGTAAATAATCCGGAGGTTTTTTCTGGATTTCCCATATAATCATTATAGATATTGAATTCTACAGTGTTTTTGGAACGAACAGCTTCATCTCGCTCCATATAATTGATATATCCGGAAAATAATTTTGAATTATTTTTACAAAATTGATTTACTACAACTACACCAGCGTTAATTTTACTCATTATCTTTCATTCCTTTTTGTTTTGCAAAGTCTTTCCTTTGTTTGTTATGGGTAACTTTGTTTTTGATATTTTGCTCCGCATATTGAATCGCAGGATGCTTATATACATCTGTAAGGTAACACGCTTGTGGATTAGTAAGCATTAGCAGCGTGTTCATTGCATTTACCGTTACTTCTGTATTGCGTTCTGCATATGATAGTGTCTTCTGCATTTTTTTTAATGTGGCGAAAATATCATTTAGCTCTATGGCTTTTTGCGGTTTATCTTCTAAATCCAATTGATATTTTTTAATTAGAAAACGGATAGCGCCCATAGATGTGTTTACCTCTGGCACTGTATTCTTAATGGATTCTAATACGGCGTATTCTTCATCGGAAAATCTACATAATTTTTGTTTCATAAATATATTAAAAGTTAGGTGCTATTAATAGCACCCCTTCTCTCCTTTCAAAATTCAATATTCCATCTGCTAATGCTAAGGTGCTATTAATAGCACCTTAAAAATTTTTGCTATTAATACGGTTAATAATGGTATCTGCCATGTTAATTACCGTATCGCAAACAAGAGTATTCCGTTCGATAATTTCATTCTGTTCCTGAAGCATTTCAACTAATTGTTGAATGATCGTATCATATTTATTGTGCAGCTCCTGTTCTGCTTCAGAGGAAGCGAAAGAGATTAAAAGTTCTCGGACATATTGTTCTCTACTGACTTTTTGATTTTTTGCACGTTCCGATAGACGTAAAATAACATCATCTGGAATATTGCGTATTTGTATACTACCTATGTAAATCACCCCTTTTTTTATATTATAACAGATATAAAATTATATACAATATTGAAATAGCACGGCAAAAAAGATATAATGGACTAGAAAGGTTGGAGATTTATGGGGAAGAAGTACACAACGATAAAAATACCGGAAGAATTAAAAACAGTAATCTATCGCATACTGGAAGAAACGGGTGAACCACTGTTTTGGTTTGAAAATAATAGCATCAGGAATTTTATTTTAAGCCAGGGAGAGGTTGATAAAAAATGGGAGATCGGGAAAAGAAGTAAAGCATATATCAAACGGGCTTGTATGCTTCCGTTATATTTGATTGAGGATGTTTCGGAGCTATTAGAAAACTATAGTAAAACAAAAAAAACAACTAAATCAAATGTTGTTATTTGTGCATTGGAAAAGGAATGTGAAAAGAGAGGGAAAAAAATTAAGCTGGAATAATAGGAGAAAAAATGAATATTAATGCGTTGAACCAATATATACTTGGGTACATTTTAGAAATTTACAGAGACTTTTGTATTTTACTGGAAAGAAAGAAAAAAAATGAACCAGTCTTTTTTTTAAGAAATTTTGGAAATCGGTATACGAAAACTTGTGGTATTGTAACTGGAAAAAATTGGGCTCACAGATTTGAAAGAAATGGAAAGTTATGTGTGTATGTGCCGGTAGAAATTTACAGTAAAGAAGATATAATGAAAAATATCATTCATGTACTTATTCATATTTGTAATGAAAGTCAGGATATCGCAGAATCAACAAATGGTAAATACCATAAAAAATTATTTGCTCTAAAGGCTCAAGAATTTGGGATAGAATGTAAGTACAGTAAAAATTATGGATGGAACTTTGACACAATACCGGATAGTATTCGGGAAGATGGTCTGCGGATCATTGATCGATATTATGACGATCTGATCACATATGCAAAATTGTATATTGCGATGGAACGAGCAAGAAATGAAAATTTGAGTCCGACATCACATAATAGTTATGTGACATATGAATGCCCGATATGCAAGAAAAGAATTAAAGCATCACGGGATTCTAAAATAATCTGTGCTGTCTGTGAAAGATTGTTTGAAAGAATTTCCGGAAAATAAGAAAAGCAGCTCCACCAAAAGGTGTTGTTATATATCACAAGCAAAAGTAAGCCATGTCACTATCGTTTAGCTGGAGCAAGAAGGGAGGAGATAAAAAAGGAGTAGTTGTCTACTCCTTTTTGAATTGGAAAAATAAATATTAAGGAAAGAAGAGGAAAATAGCAATGGATTATGGTTATGTCAGAGTATCTTCAGTTTCTCAGAATCCGGATCGGCAGATAAGAGAAATGCTGAAGCGAGGAATAAAGAAAACCAATATTTATGTAGAGCAATGCTCCGGAAAAACATGTAATCGTCCGAAATTTATGAAACTTTTAAAAAGGGTAAAAAAAGGAGATACAATTTTTTTCACCAGTTTTGACAGACTTGGAAGAAATTATCGGGAAACATTAGAAATGTGGAATACGATCACAAAAAAAAACAAGTGGATATTGTGATTTTAGATTTTAAGATCCTTGATACTAGAGCAACTGTACATGGAGAAACTGGAACATTTATTTGTGATTTAGTTGTCCAAATTTTAGCTTATCTTACAGATGCTGAAAGAAAGAAAAATTTGGAAGCACAGAAAATGGGAATTGTGGCCAAAAAAGAAAGAGGCGAATGGGAAGAGTATGGACGTCCACGACTGATCAGCCGGGAGTGTTTCGCAAATGAGTATCGAAAAGTAAAAAGAAATCAAATGACTGAAAAAGAGCTGCAAGAAAAATTGGGGATTTCTTTCAGTACTTTTCAGAGATATAAAAAAGAGTTACTGCTTTATAAAAACACAAAAAAAAGAACGGTATAACCGTTCTTTTTATGATTGAAATTACCTTGTACAAAATTTCTTGACAGCCTGAATATAATTCTGTATAATATGTACAAGGGTTAAAACATTAATTGGCGTTAATGTTTTAACTGTGAAATTTATAGTGACATATAAATTCCACTGTCGACGATGATATTTTCCATACAAACATCATCTCTGAAGTTATAATAACATAAGTAAAAAAATTTTGCAAGCATTATAGAAGAAGAAACTATTAAAAAAATAGAGTTCTATAAGTAAATTGTTGATTGATATTATAAAAAAGCAGAGTAGACAGATACATGGAAGGTATGTTATATACACTTTTTGTATCTGTCTTTTTTGTTAGGTGCTATTAATAGCACCTAGTTGACAATCTTGGAAAGGAGAACAGAAATATGCAGAAATTAAGTTTTGCTGTGTTGGAAAAATTAATAGAGAAAAAAGCAACATCTGCGGAAATAGATGTTCTTCTTTACGTGTCTAAATTTCAAAATAAATATGGATATGCAGAAGGAATTTATTATAGGAATGTCTGTGAAGAATTAGGTTTATCTTACCAAGCTTTTTATGATGCAAAAAATGGATTGGTAGAAAAAGGAATAATAGCTGTAGAAAAAAATAATTACTTAGATATGGATATTACGATTTTGAACAACGAGTTTTTAGATCAAGAGTCTTTTAAGAGGGGATACATAAATACGAACTATGCTATATTTGCATGTACACAGTTTCGGAATCTGCCAGGCGGAGCAAAGCTTCTTGCAATGGATCTAATGAAGAATAATCTTGCTGGGGGTGCGAGCTACCAGCATGGAACAAAGGATTTTGTGAGAAAATTTATGCGGAAATTTAATATATGTAGACGTACTTTGCAAGATTATTTAAAAGAGCTGCGACTTCTGTTTTCGATTGGAATTAAGGACAAAAAATATTTTATAACAATCCGGAAATTTGCAGTAGAAAAACAAAATAAGCAGGAAGAAGAAAAATATCGTGAAAATTCGATTGATGTGGCAGTAAGAAGAAATCGTATTAAAGTAGTTAGAGAAGAAGATCGGAAAGCGATAAACGAACTTTTAAAAATATACAACAAAGATATAGATAATATGTTTGGAGCATTTAGCTTGCCAAATATTATTACACGCAGCTTAGAGATTATTAACGCAGGTGTAGAAAAGAAAAAATGGAAGCGAACAATTAAAAAGAATTTAATACATAGACTTATCAGAAAGGAAATTGGTTTGGATGTAAGAAACATTGGATTTGAGCCAATGAATGGATAAGGAAAATTAGACTTAGAAGAAATCTAAGTCTAGTTGTAGTAGTTAAAAATTAGCATACAAAGAGAATACGTAAAAAAATGAGTAGGATATGAAGAAATATCCTGCTCATTTTTTTGATTTTTTTAAACGAAGAAAAAAAGTGTAGTAAAAATAGAATAGATAAGAAATTTTGGAAAAATCAAGTGAAAAATTATTCCAGTTTCTTTGCATAAAATTATTAAGTTATTCCAGTTTCTTTCCAATTTTTAAAAAATCATTCCAGTTTCTTTACATAAAATATAGTATTTATACAAGTTTTTTGCTATGTGTAAAACTCTGCAAAGCCTTATATTATAAGCAATACAAACATTTTTTAGCGGAGTATATTATATATATATTTTATACTCTATACATATATATATTCATAAATAAGTATCCGTATATCTATTTTTCGGACATGCTACGCTCTAAAATTTGTTTGTTTAGAAATATCATTTCCCATAAAATAACAACTTGGCTACGGAAAAATACAATATCAAAAAGAAAAAAAAATGAAATTTACTTATAGAATTCTATTTACATTTTATGGTAATTATATTATACTAAACCTATCAAAAAGTATACTTTTTGATAAATATAATTTCATAAAGTTTTGAGAAGGGATTTAATTAAAATCTCTTTTTTTTTGCCGTATAAGCGTATTTGGGAAGGCTATTCAAAAAGCATACTTTTTGAATAGCCTTTATTTTTTTGAAAGGAGGAAAAAGAAACAACGTGACAATTAAATATTTTAAGAAAAGTCAAAAGACTTTTCTATGCCGTTACAGGCACGGTGATGAAAAAACTGTAGTGGATGAAAGAATCCATGTAAATTTTTCTTTTTTGGAGAAGAGACGGAAAATCTAAGAAGGAAAAATTTATGAAAAAGCTTTTACGAAATGTTGAATAAATTTTCACGTTGATTAAAGATTTATTGTAAACGACAAGGAAGTAAGCTATAATGAAGCCAGGTTTGAGGATGTAAGGTCATCGGAAGGAGGAAAGATATGAAAAAGAAAAATATTGCAAGAGCAGGAGCAGCCTTTGTATTGTTACTTGGATTGACTGTTTCGACAATCTTTTGTAAAGGAACTGAAACGACATCTAAAGCGGAAAACTCAAGGAAAGTAGCAGCTGTAACTGAGACAGAAGATATTAAAAAAAGTAATTCAAAAAATACGGAGAAAAATTCCGAGGAAAAACAGTCAGATGGAGCTTCTTCCAAAGTAGAAAAGGAAAAACAGTCGGAAAATAATAAGCAGGAGACAGCAAATGCATCTGCGACTTCGACAGAAAATAAATCAAAAAGCGATTCAAATTCTGAGAATAAGAATCAGAGCAAAACGGAAAAACCTAGCAGTGGAAGTTCCAGTTCGGCGAAACCATCACACAATCATAATTGGATTGCACAAAAGACTATCGTGCAGCATCCGGAAACAGGGCATAACGAGCAAGTTCTCGTAAAAGATGCTTGGACGGAATATAAACCAATCTATGAAACTGTAGCAATTGAGATTTGTGACAATTGTGGAGCGGATTGCACATCAGATCCAGTTGGGCATAATAAAGAGCATATGCTTAATGGAACTGGAAAATATGGATGGCATACAGAATATGTGCAAAAACAAACGGGAACAGAAACTATTACACATCCTGCAGAATATACAACTAAATGGATTATAGACAGTCCAGCTTGGAGTGAAGAAGTTGTAACTGGTTATACATGTAGTTGCGGAGCAAGTAAATAGAAAATCGAATATTGACGTGAGAGTAGAGTATCTTCAGGTACTCTATTTTTTATTACCATTTTTGAGTGAGATGGGAGGAAAGACAGTGAAAAAATTAAAACAAATCTTAGCGCTAATATTGAGCTGTGTTTTGTTTTCTTCTACAGTTCAAGCGCAAGAGATAATTCAAGAAAATGAAGAAAATAAATATGAGAAAATTATAGAAATGTATCTGAACGGCGATGATATGGAAGAAGAAGCAGTGGTATATCGAAAAGAAATTGCTAAAAAGTTGGGGATAGAAGCCTACTTGGATGAAAAGTCATATCTGACACCGGAGTATCGATTTGAAAATGGAATTGGGCAAGACGGAGATATTACCGATCCGGATTTTAACATTTTGGTAGAGATGGCAACCCAAAAAGAGATGAATGAAATCTTAGCAAAAAACCAAATTAACCAGTTTAGATCTTACAAAGAAGATCGCAGTTTAGTGCAACGAGGATTTACATCAGGACAAACAGTTGATGTTACACAGAGAAGAAGAGTGAGTGGCGCAGGAAATGGATATTTTGAAGTTTCTGGTGCAAACAGTTACGGATACTGCGCTGAAAACAAAAAATCCTTTTGGGGTAATGATCAAACGAAGTATGGTCCGATTAGAGAGTGGAATGATTCAATTGTGAGAAAAATCTTGTATTATTCTCCGGGAGGACCGGGATATTCAGGAGGCGATTTGGGTTACGACATGGATAACGCAACGTTTGCGACAGGATATCAAAATGGAAGTTGTAACAATAACGGTAGGGCGAGAAGTTATATCGCATCTTTAAGTGGCAAGACCGATCCGATTGCTTGGGGCTATCATGCGTATATTGCAGATATTACACCGGACAATTATCAGGACGTTGCCTTTTTAGGATATATTCCACCAGCACCGAAACAGGGAAAAGTAACTTTGAAAAAAACATCTGCAAATCCAAGTTTGACAAATGGAAATAGTTGTTATTCGTTAGCGGGTGCTCAGTTTGGAGTATATAGCAGTTCTTCACTTTCCGGAGCATCACGAGTTGGCACATTCACGACAGATGCAAATGGTAATTCCAATACATTGACTTTAAATGCAGGAACTTATTATGTAAAAGAGATAGTAGCTCCGAAAGGATATGCATTAAATCCGGAAACAAAATCTGTATACGTTCCTGCAGGGGGAACAGCAACCGTTGCTTTTGCGGATTTACCGCAAATGGATCCGGTGGGTATTTTACTTGGAAAAGTAGATGCAGAAACGAATCAAAACAAACCGCAGGGAAGCGCATCGTTACAGGGAGCACAGTTTACGGTGAAATACTATGCAGGGTTATGGGAAGCTAATAAAGATCCGGCTACCCTAGGAAAGACGCCAGCGCGAACATGGGTATTTCAGACGGATGAAGATGGTTATACTTCTTATTCAAAAGATTATTTAGTGACAGGAAATGAATTATATTTATCTTCTACAGGTCATCCAGCAATACCAATAGGAACAATTACTATTCAGGAAACAAAAGCACCGGAAGGTTATTTACTGAATCCGGAAATATTTATAAGACAGATTACATCGGTAGGAGCAACAGAAAATGTAAACACCTATAATAAACCAACCATTCCGGAAAACATTTTTAAGCTCGATTTGAAAAAAGTACAGGAAGGAACAGAGATTCCAATTCCGGGAGCAAAATTTGAACATACGAAACCGGATGGTACAAAAGAAACTTTGGTGACAGATGATAAAGGTTGCTTGACATTTAAAGCATTACAACGTGGACACCATTTGATTACAGAGCTTGAGGTTATGGATGGATACGTGGTAAATGAAAATATCGTAGAATTTGACGTTGCTGAAGATAACAAAGTTACATTGACTTCTACAAACGATCCAACACTTGGAAATATCAAATTTGAAGTAACGGATCAGGGAAATATTTCTTTGACGGTTGAAGATTTACTGTCTCCGTTTAAACTCCAAATCCATAAAGAAAATAATAAGGACAAGCTTCTTGCAGGAGCTGAGTTTACATTGTTCTCAGATAAAGCTTGTACACAGGAAGTTACAAAAGGAATTACTGACGATCAAGGAATTTTAAATTTTGAAGATTTGAAAGTTGGACAAAAGTATTATCTGCAGGAGACAAAAGCACCGGCAGGATACAGATTACCTTTGGATGAAAATGGAAATCTAGTGACATATGAAGTCTATACAGAAAGCACTCCGGTAAAAGATGAATTTATCTTTTATGTAAATGGAGAAGCGTTCACAAGTGATTCGGAAGGCATGTTTACCGTTACCGGTACAAAAGCAGACCGAGTAGCAGAGATGACCATTATTAATAACATCGGTATGAAGCTTCCGAACACCGGATCAAATACCACATTATGGATGATGTTAGTAGCAATCGTATTTGGAATGATTTTACTATTTGGATACAGGTTAGAGAGGAGAGGGACTATGAAAAAGAAAACTTTTAAAATGTTTATGGCACTTGCTTTGTCTACAGTAATTGCAATGGGCGGAGTGACAGGCTCCACCGGTTCATTAGAAGTACAGGCTTCAGAAGCACGTACAACTGTGAATACTCCGAATGGAGTAGCAGATTTTGGACGTGGAGATGCAAGTATTACAATCCAAGGAAATGAAGGACAGATTTTAGCAGGCAAGAAATTCAACGTGTATCAGTTGTTTGATGCTGAAAATGCAGTAGGTGGTGAATCTATCAATTATACATTCAATGAACCATATGCAGAGTCATTGAAAACAGTTGTCGGAGAAAAACTTGGAAAAGACGCTGCGAAAGTGACAGAGTATGAAGTGATCGATTACATTCAGTCTTTGAATAACAATCAGGTCGAAGGTTCTCAAACGGAACAGAGTGTAGAGGGTTCTTACAGTGAGTTTCGTTACTTTGTTGAAGAATTGAGAAATCAGATTGTAAAAGACAAAGTGCCTGGCGATGTTGTAATTGTTACAGAAGCTAGTAAAGATAATACAGTAAAGATTAGTGGTTTGGAATATGGTTACTATGTAGTAGACGAAGTAAGCGATGTAGAGGGTACACACTCTGCAGCATCGATGTGTATCGTAAATACAGCCAATCCAAAAGCAGACGTGAACATCAAATCTGATTACCCAACAGTAATCAAGAAAATTCAGGAAGATGATAACAAAGATACAATTGGAAATAACGGATGGGATGACATCGGAGATTTCGAGATTGGACAGACAGTACCTTACAAATTTGAATCCAATATTCCAAACATTAACGGATACGATACGTATTATTATGCATGGCATGATGTGATGGATGAAGCATTAACATTTGATCCGGATTCTGTTGTTATTCAAATTCAAACCGCAGATAAAATGTATGAACTTGCAAAAGACGAATTTCAAGTGATTATAAATCCGGGAGACAGCGAAACGTTCAAAGTAGAGATTCAGGACATTAAGGCAATCGTGGATCGCGAGTTCGATCAGAAAAACGATTTAGACGAAAATGTATATGGACAAAAAGTAATTTTAAGATATGATGCAACTTTAAATGATAAGGCTGCAGAGGATACAGGACGTCCGGGATTTGAAAATGATGTACGTTTAGAATTTTCAAACAATCCGGATGGAGACGGAGCCGGGGATACCGGATACACACCTTGGGATACAGTAGTCTGCTTTACATACAAAATCAATGTGTTGAAAACAAACGATCACGATCTGAAATTAGAGGGAGCAAAATTCCGTTTATATTCTGATCCGGAATTGAAACATGAAGTATATGTAAAAAAGACGGAAAACGGTTATAACGTGATCAATCGTGACAGCGTAGGAGGAACAGATCATACAGGTGGAGAGCAGCCGGCAGACGCAGTGGAAATGGTATCTAACGCAGAGGGAACGTTCATCATCTATGGATTAGACAGCGGTACATATTATTTGAAAGAAACAAAAGCACCGACAGGCTACCGTCCATTGCTTGATCCAATCGTGTTGAATCTGAAAGCAACTTTCACAGATGACAGAAATGATTATATAAAAGGGGATGGAGCAACGGATAAAACACTGCAGGACCTAGAAACAACAGCACATATTAAGGAGTTCCTCAATGGAGCATATAAAGAAACGGATGTAGACCTTACAACGGATGTGGAAGAGGGTTCTTCTAACCTTACAGTAATCAATGCTGTAGGAAAGAAACTTCCAATCACAGGATCATCTATTGCATTGATTATGCTTGTGGCAGGAACAGCACTTGTGGCAGGAGCATTTGTATATGGAAAACGTAAAGAGGAAAACGAAGAAGTCTAAGAAAAAAAGAATAAGAACCATTTTATATATAGCAGGGTTGCTTCTTTGTGCATACCCGTTGGTTGCAAGTGTTATGGATCAAAAATATCAACAAAGTGTGATTCAAACGTATCAAGGAGAAATGAACCAAGCGAGTGATGAAAAAGTGCAGGAAGTGAAAAAAGAAGCAATACGATACAATGAAATGCTATGGCAAGCCAATGGAATTATCGTTGGCAATATGGAGCAAGGAATTTTAGGAGAAGAAAGCTATCAAAAGCAGCTTAACTTATCTGGTACCGGAATGATGGGAACTATTTCTATTCCAAAAATCAATGTGAATCTTCCAATCTATCACGGGGTAGAAGAGGAAGTTCTAGTTAATGGAGTAGGACATCTTCCGGAAAGCAGTCTCCCGGTAGGGGGCGAAAACACACATTGTCTCCTAACCGGACACAGAGGACTTCCAAATACCAAGCTTTTCACGAGACTAGATGAAATGGAAACAGGAGACTTATTTTTCGTAACAGTCTGTGGCGAAAAGTTAGCGTATCAGGTATCGGAAATTGAAATCATACATCCGGAGGATGTAGAAGGATTGGGAATACAGGCAGAAAAAGATTTGGTATCCCTAATCACATGTACGCCATATGGATTGAATACCAAGCGGCTGGTAGTCACAGGCGAACGGATTCCTTATACAGAGAAACAAGAACAAGAAATTGTACCGGGAAGCATGTCTTTCCGGGAGCTGGTCTTTACAGCACTTCCATTCTTATACTTAGCGATAGGAATCGGAAGTGTGGTAGCTAAAAAGAAATGGGGGAAAGACAGTGAAAAACAAAAAAATTAAGAAATGGCTTCCTTTGATTCTTACAACATTATTGTTTAGTTTTCCGGCACATGCAAATGAAAATATAGCTTTGCCGGATGATTTAGAAAACATTTCACAAGAGCAGGGAAGTATTGAAATAGAATTAACGGACGGCGGAGTTGGAACAACAAAAGAAGGTGTCATTTTTGAATATGCAAAGGTAGCGGACGTTGTAGATGGAGAGTATGAATTACTGGATACCTACCAAGAAAGTGGAATTGACTTAAATGCAATTGGAACAGCGGAGCAATTGGAAGAGGTAGCTTTAGAGTTAAGCGCTTACAAAACTTCGGATGGAAGCTGCGTGACAGATGCGGATGGAAAAGCCATCATAAAAGATTTGGAAGTTGGAGTATATCTTTTGTATGCTTCAGAGCATACAAGATACGATGACATCACACCGCTTCTGATTGCGATCCCTACGTGGGGAGAAGAAGAGGGAACAATGATGTATGATGTGAAAGTGATTCCAAAGCATACGCCAGTTCCACCAGGAGAGATTATAACAAATACTCCGAATGGAAATGATGAAGGGGTAAAAACGGGAGACAAAGTAACTGTACGTTTAATTCTTAGCACCATCTTTTTAATTGTTGCAGCAAGTTTAACAATTACTATTATTTATCTCGACAAAAGAGAGCAGGTGAAAAAGGATGAAAAATAAAATATTGACAATAAGCGCAATGAGTATATGTCTACTTTTTTCACAAATGCAATTCCAAGTACAGGCTTCAGATTACTACAAAAACGTAATGACATATACAACGAAAAATAAATATGATCAGAAGCCGATGGACAAAGAAATTAAAAAAAATGGGAAAAAGTATGAACTCAAAGGGATTTCTTATGAAATCATTGAGGAAGCTCCGGAAATCGAAAAAAAGAGTGTTTCCTTAGAACAACAATCAGGAGTGATTGTAAAAGGAACAACTTTTGAGTTTTCAAAAGAAATTACAAAAGATGAAGTTGTATATCAGTTAAAAGAAGTAAAAGAAGAAGAAGCAGAAGCGTATCGTCAAGGGGTAGAAAGTTATACGGAATATGAATATGTTATTTCTGAAAATAATGTTCCTAAGACGAAAACGGTTTCTGCAAAAAATGAAAAAACAGGAGTAGAAGAAACTGTAGAATGCACTCTGAATCGTGTGCATATGACACATACGAAATGGGTAGATTCTACAATTGATATCAAATTCCAAGGATATGACAGAAATGCAATTCAATGGCAGGGAATTGTATTTCCGAATGACAGAGGAGCAGGTGCTCCTCTGAAAGGATATGAAAAAGAGCTTCTTGCATCAGTTGGACTGGATGGTTTAAATGGAAAGATTAAAAACACATACTATACATCAGATGTTTACACGGATGCAGATGGTGTGGTATGTCGAGATGCACGTGCAGATATTCAAAAACTTGTTCCAGTATATCGTGCCGAATATATCGGAGAAATAAATACACCTCATGTTATAAAAACAGCCGTGTATGAAGGAGAGCAGGAATTAGAAAGCGATACAAATATCAATTATACAATTAAAGCAACAGGAACATATGAAGAAGTACAGAGTCCAATAGTTTCTATCAGTATTGGAATTGCAATCATCATTTTTTTGATAGTAATGATATTATATATCATTGCCAAAAAGAAAAAAAAGGAAGAAATTACAGAGAGTCAAGAGATAAAGGAGAAATAATAATGGAAAAATTTTTTACGCCATTTGTAAATTTAATAAAAGATATGCAACCATTCACATGGATTCTAGTTGCTATTGTATTGGTAATTGGCGGTGTTCTTTTATTTGTAGGGGGCGAAAAGGGAAGAGAAAAATTAAAAGCACATGCAGGATGGGTTTTAATAGGGATTCTCTTTATATTAGGAGCAATCCCTCTAGCTGAATATTTGGTTAGTAAATTTACTTTTTAGGAGGGTGCTATTAATAGCACCTAAAAGGGAAGTGAACGAAATGAATATTGAAGAAGTCTATGGAAAATTAGCATGTATAAAAAAAGAAAATGAGATGTATGTCAGTTACATATACAATTGCAAAAATGGATATGAAAAAATTTACATGACATCTCAAAAAAAAAGAACAATAATAAGTAACTTGAAAAAAAACAACCTCATTCCAATTCCTAAAAATATATTTGAAGAAGAAGGAAAAAGGTTACGATCATATTTAAACAGAAGCTAGGATGTCCTAGCTTTTGTTTAAAATGAAGGAAAAATAATATGAAAATAACGAAATTAAAACAATATGGACCGAAAAAAAATAAAGTAATGAATCTGAATAGATTTCTTGGAAAAAGCGATTTTATTAAGCTTGTAATTGTATTTACAGATCTGATTTTATTTTTTTGTTGGAATTATATTGTTAACTTCATCTATAATTTTTCCAAAATCACAAACAGTATGATGGATGGAAAAGATTTTAAAAAGTATCTGGGTTTTAAACAGGTTCTTCCATATGTAGGGGAAAATGGAATAATTTTCTTTTTTTTCTTTTTGATAATAATCATAGCGTTGGACATTTTTATTTGGTATAAATTTAAAATTTCTTTTTCCGAAGATTATTTTAATATAGGGCAAAAAGGAAAAGCTCGTTGGACTACAAAAGAAGAAATAAAACAGCAATATAAAGAAGTACCGGATCGAGGAAACAAGTCCTTTCCGGGAAGTCCAGGCACTATCGTTGCACATTTTGATAAAAAATTATATATCGATACAGGAATTAATAATACTCTTATTTTGGGTATTACTAGAATCGGTAAAGGTGAAATGTACATCTATAAAACAATAGATGTGTATTCAAGATCAGAAGAAAAACACTCAATGATTGTTTTTGATCCTAAATTTGAAAACTATAAATCTTCAAAAAAAACATTGATTGACAGAGGATATGACGTTTATTTATTAAATTTAGACAATCCAATTTTAAGTATGGGATACAATCCTCTTTCTTTAATCATAGATTTATATAAGGAAAATGATAAAGCAACAGCATATGCTATGGCACGTTCCTTTGCTTTTTCTATTTTCCATACAAGCGAGAATGGAAAAAGTGAACCAATATGGATGAATACAGCCACTGATTTATTCACAGCTTTGATTATTGCAGTCATTACAGATTTATTAAATTTAGATGAATCATTAAACGAAATGCGTGTGCAGGCATATCAGCAGAAGATTGCAAATTATGAAGAAATGAGTGAAGAGGAAAGAACTTCGGAAAATCAAAAAATCAAACAATGTTTGGAAAACGGAAAAGAACCTATTGAGGATGGAAATATAAGAGGATTGCCAAGGTCTTATCCGTATAAAGCATCTCACCTGCATGAACAGCAGATTAACATTTATAATATTGTAATTTTATTTACGGAACTTGTTAGAAAGAAAAATCCATTGAATCCGAATCTGACAGCATTGGATGAATATTTTAATAAACGAGATACGATGGATTTAGCAAAATTAAAGTATGCCACAATTGAAACATCCAGTGAAAAAACAAAAGGAAATATATATACAAATATGTTATCTAATTTAGGGGTGTTTTTGGATGAAAAGATTGCGAAAATGACCGCAGAAAGTAGTTTGGATTTAGAAACAATAGGCTTTGGAGAACGCTCAAGTGCTGTCTTTTTAGCAATCCCTGACTATGATAAATCAAATCATTTTATTGCATCAGTGTTTATTAGACAGTTGTATTTTATACTTGCCAAAAAAGCAACAAATACACCTCAGCAAGCTTGTAAGATACCTGTACGATTTATACTAGATGAATTTGGTAACATGCCTTCTATTGAGGGTATGGACGAAATTATGACCGTATCAAACGGAAGAAAAATAGGATTTGATTTATATGTTCAATCATATGCTCAAATCTATAAACATTATAATGATGATGCACAAACGATCATAGACAACTGTGCTAACGAAGTGTATATCAAATCAGGTGATTCTGAAACACTTGAAAAAATCAGTAAACAATTGGGAACAGAAACGTTTATTGATATACAGCGTACAGGTGATAAGTTAAGTTTGAAAAAAACTTACATGGAAACGCCTACTGACAAACCATTATTAAGACCAGAGCAACTTGAGAATCTGTTAGAGGGAGAGTGTGTGATCACACGTAAAATCAAAAGAAAAGATAATCAAGGAAATAATATATATCCATATCCAATCTTTAATAATGTTCAAGATGGAACACAGTTTTTATATCGATATATGTATCTTACAGATACCTTTCCAAATCCAAATGAAATAGATTTTAATGATATTAACAATGAATCAAGAGAGCATATTGATTTACGGAAAAGACTTATCAATATAAATGAAATAGTAAATGGGATTGATGAACAAATTCAGATGAAAACAGAGATAACATCATTTGAATCTTGCCCTAATTATTTAGTTATTGATCAAATCTTAAAAAATGAAATTGGACAAGATTATTTACGACAATTGAATATTAACAGAAATCAATCATGGTCTAGTGTATTGGCTGCGATTGAAGCATCAAACCTCATAAAAGAACCGGTTAAAATAACAATCAGAAGTGCTTTTATGCAGTAAAAAACAAGGTGCTATTAATAGCACCTAGAAAGGAAAAATTATGTCAGAGGAAGCAATACTTAACCTATTAGTTGAAAACAATACATATCTTTCGCCTTCTCATATTTTCATATCAGCATTTAGAATAGTGGGCTGGTGGATTGTTAAAGGGTTAATTTTCTTAGCGAATTGTTGTCAAGATTTCTATAAAGCATGTTTTCAATTTTTAGATTTTACGGAATATGAACCTGTTAAAAATTTTCTCTCAGAATTTAAAGTAGGGGTAGTTGTTGTATTGACAATTTCTTTTGTAATCATAGGATATAAACTATTATTTTCAACTAATAAAAAACCAACTGTTATCAACAATTTTATGATAGGCATGTTTGTTCTATGTGCTTCAGCGACACTTTTGACTACACTAAATACTGCTATGCTTTCAGCAAATGCGTATATTACAGGTGGGTATGGTGGAAGTGGAAATGCAGCAAATCAAGTAGTATCAAGCTGTTTAACAGACTTAATTTACATTGACAAACAAGTAGGACTTGAAAATATGAATCCGGAAAACCTACCGCATGAACAGCTTAGCGATGAAATTTTAAATAATCTGAATTTTATTGAGGTTGTGAAAGATGACAATAAGTATCTTACGACAGACAATGCCAAAAAAATCTTGCAAAAAAAAGCAGTGTACGTGCCAGGTAATACTTATGTATTGGATGACATATATAATGGAGTTTTAATGACAGATTTTGCATCAGAATACTATTATCGTTATCATCTAGACTTCTTTTCATCAACTTTAATTTTGTTATCATTAGTAATCACTTTTGCCGTTCTAGGTTATAAAGTCATTAAACTAATATGGGAAATCATAACAGGACAATTTTTAGTAATTTTATTTTCCGGAGAAATTGTATCAGGGCAAACGATTAAAAAAATACTGGAATGCTTGAGAAATACATATGTAGTAATGTTGTATACGATGGTTTCTATCAAATTATATCTGTTAGCTATAGACTATATTATGGCAAATTTTACAGGCGTTATCAGAGGTGGAATTATTCTTTGTTTGGCATTTGCTATCATAGACGGACCAGTTATGATTGAAAAAATATTGGGATTAGATGCTGGTTTGCAATCAGGTACAGCTAAAATCCTTGCAATGGCACACTTGATGTCGTCTGGAGCTCGTAACACTATGAACATGGTACAAAGTCAAAGAATGAATCAATCTATGCGAGATATGAAAAATGCAATGAAAACTGAAAGTCATTCACAATCTGATCTGAATAATCAAATGCGTGGAGAAATGAATAATCAGGTTGGTAGTGAACAAAGAAGTAATTTTAATCCAGAAAATACTCCGAATACAGAAAATCAATCAGAAAACAATACAAACTTTACTGATGAAAATGGAATAGCTTCTGAAAATGTGCCGAATGGAGAAGAAGCAAATGAGTTTTCATCGATGTATTCGGATATGTCAGAAAATTTTATGCCCAATGCAACTGAAGAAGGGGATGGAGACATTACATCATCAATGGATGCAGAATTAAAATCAGGAAGTGCAGGAGCAGCACTTCATAATGAACAAAAAAGTAACTTACAGGAGTTTCAACAAAATGAAAATGATAATGCTTCTTCAGATATGCCAAATGAAAACATATTTGAATCAACAGTAGATAATAATCTTGAAAATCATAATAGTTCTCTTTCGGATACATACAATTTGTCCTGGTCAGGCGGAGAGCTTCAAGAGCAGCTAAGCGGAAAGCAAAAAGGAAGTGAAACCTTTAAATATAATGTAGATGCAAATTTGCATCAATCAGTTGAGGGGGCTTTAGAAAAGCAGGATGCAAAAAATAACACTAATTTAAATGGTGAGAACATGTCATATCAGAATGAAAATAGATCAAGTAAGAATGATATGAAAATGGAAAAAGAAAAATTAAATAAAGAGTAGGTGCTATTAATAGCACCTATTCTCAAAAATCGTTGACAGAAAGGAGAGATGATATGAAACAATTTATTGTTTATTCAAAAATAGAAGATGATTTTTATATCATTGTTCAAGCACATACTGGAAAAACTGGAGAGTTTCAATGGTATTTGGTTGACGATCCGAATGAAACAAAGAAAGAAATTTTGAAAAGGCAGATTTATGCAAGTATTACGCTTTCTAGTGCACAGATCCAAAAAGCTTATGAAGGAAAATGGCTTTGCTGTCACTGTAAAGTAGATGGGGATGTTTATAACGAAGGATGTTTATATCTTACGGATTCGCTTATGGATATAATTCGAGAAAATCAATTTGAAAATATTGTATGCTATAACGAAAATGGAAAAATTTGTGGAAATCAATACATGAAAATGGAAGAGAAAAAATGTACATATACAGAGCAAGAAGTAGAGAAGATTTTGAATCGAGCAACGGATGCATTATCGAATTTGAGTGTTCCAAAATTAGTAGATTATGCAGAGCGACCTGTTTTTAATGGTCGTGATACATGGTATGGTTGGCGAGAATACTTACTAACGGGAAATATAGAAAATGAGTATGCAAAACAGGCTATAGAGAAAATGGAAGCATTTATAAAAGAAAAGTGAAAGGAATAAAAACATGGAAAATCAGCATGAATATAAAGTAACACAAGAGTTAAAATCTCAAACAAAACTTTGGTCTACGGTATCCATTTATGCAAGCGATTTGGTATTCATTGTAACTATGTTGTTTTTAGTATATGTTTTTCAAAGTGCAGTTGCTGTGTTTTTATTACCAATTTATTGGATAAGTTCTGTACTGTTAAGTATTTTATTAATTAGCCGAAGTAAGTTAAACCCCAAGAGAAGAATATATGAAACCATGATGCTCTATGCAAGAAGAGATCTTAATATATACAGAAGTATATACTCTAAAAAGAATACAGTTTCAAAAAGAGAGAAAGAGAATATGAAAAATAAGACAGATAAATATACATCTAATATTCTTCCAAAACGTTATGATAAAGAATATGAATGCTTTGTAAAAGAAAATGGCTGCTTTAATTTAGTAGAAATAATAACAAAAGATATTGTCAACGCAAGTATGGATGAAGTGGAATATGATATTGCAAAATTAGAAAAATTTAATAAGTTGGAGTATAAACCATATAAAATTATATCTTTAAATTTTCCATGTAACACAATGGAACAACAGAATTATTTGAATTACAAAATTGAAAAATGCAAAAATTCACATTTTCGACAATGCTTAGAAACGAATTTGCAGGAATTACAATGGGTTCAAGATAAGAAGAGTAAGAGAGAGTTTTATCTGATGTATTTTGCTGATTCCTTTGAGGAATTAAAAAAAATGGATATGGATATGAAAGTAGCTCTTAATATAGGAGAAGAAATGATTCGTGATATGAGCCAAGAAAAAAAGGAAAAGGTATTATACAGACTGAACAATATGGCTTCAATTTTATCCGGAGGACAAGATTATGTGGTTTAATAAGAAAAAGAAAAATACGGAAGAAATCGTTGATGAGGAGTTAATCAAGCGTATTGAGCCAAGAGGTGGAATTACATTTAAAAACGAAAAACATATTTCGACAGGAAATGCTTATATTGCATGTATTAATATATATGAATATCCAAAAATATTGAAAAGGCATTGGTTGAGTAAATTGTGCAATAAGCCAAACACAATAGCTCTAGTGGATGTGGATACTGAAAATATGGAAGAAGTGGTAAAAAATATAAACAAATCTGTTTCAGAACAACTATCAAGAATAGATCAGGCGAATAGTCATTCTGAACGTAGAGAATCTCAGAATCGAGTGAAAGAACTTGATTATCTCTACAATGAAATCTCTAATTATGGAGAGATTATGAAAGCATTGCGTATACGAGTTTTTGTTGCAAATCGAAATTTATATTTGTTGCAGGAGCAGGTAGATAAGATTATTAGTAAGTTGGAAGTTGATAAGTTTAAAGCGGCTGTGTTTCTCAATGAAACAAAATATGATTTTGAGAGTATTTTTGAGTCCTATAAAGAACAAGAAGAAAAACCTCATACGCTACCGGGACAAGAATTGACAGCTTCGGCAGTTGCCGGAGGAAATCCTTTCCATTTTTCTTGTTTGGAAGATCCATATGGATTATATTTAGGACAAACACCGTGCGGGGGGAGTGTTTTATTTGATATTTTCGCAAAAAGTGATACAAGATTATATTATAATAGCTTAATCATAGGTGTTATGAGATCCGGGAAATCTACTTTATTAAAGAAACAATTTCTTCAAAGAGCAATTTTAGGAGATTTTGTAAGAGCATTTGATATTACAGGAGAATTTACGGAGTTAACGAATACATTGGGAGGAAAAATAATAGCGTGTGACGGTACGAATGGAATCCAAAATCCATTTGAAATCTTGAAATCATCTGAATCAGATAATGGGTCTTTTGCACGACATATTTCTAAACTATCCACATGGTATAAATTTTTAGTGCCTGAAGCATCAGTAGATCAAGTTACTATTTTCAAGAATTTATTATATGGTTTATATAAGAAATTCAATTTGCTGCCGGATGGAGAACAGAAAATTACAGAGCTGTCAGCGGAATATTATCCAATTATGGAAGATTTTTATATCTATTTACAAGAACAAATGGATGTAATAAAAAATACAACGTATGATGAAATCGAAAGACAGGTAAAAGCACATGAGTTATTGCAGCTTCAACAGATGGAACGGATTTTTCAAGATTTGATAAGTAGTTATGGTCATATTTTTAATGGATACACAAGCTTTTCTAATCTAAAAGACGTACAGATTATTACATATGATATGTCAAAATTAAAAGAAATGGACGATAGAGTGTTTGATGCACAATTATTTAATATTTTATCAACCTGTTGGGATAATTGCGTAACTAATGGAAGTATTATGAAAAAATTGTATGAATCGGGAAAAATCAAATGGGAAGATATTGTACATTTTCTAATCCTGATTGACGAGAGCCATCGATGGTTGAATGTTAAGAAACTTTATGCATTAAATCTCATTTCGATATATATGCGAGAAGCACCAAAATTTTTTGGAGGAATTATGATGGCTTCGCAATCAATTAGAGACTACGTACCGGATGAAAATTCATCTAGTGGAGTTGATGAATTAAAGAAGCTGTTTGAATTAACGCAGTACAAATTTATATTTCATCAAGATAGCAGTGCATTACCGCTACTGGATAAAATATTTGAAAACGTGCTAACATACGAACAAAGAAATCGTATTCCACGTTTGATGAAAGGTGAAAATATACTTTGCATCTCAGGAGATCGAAACATAGAATTTAAAGTATACCTCTCTAAAGAAGAGGAACGAATCTTTACGGGAGGGGTATAATTGAAAAAAAAGCTGATTGCTGTATTCACCGCTCTTGGAATTTCTGGTGCTATATTCTTAACAGTAATAATCATGATAATTGGTATGCTTGTATCTACATCTACTGAAAATAATGCAGATATAAATAATTTAGAAGGACTTCCAAGCTTCATTACCCAAGAAATGGTAATTGCAGCATTAGAAGAACAGGAAACACATGGATATCCGGCGGCTGTAACAATTGCTCAGATTGTGGCAGAATCCGGTTACGGAAGATTCGGTCCTGGGGGCGAAACTGGAAAAGGTCTATCTCAATTAGCATACAATTACAAGAACCTATTTGGAATGAAGGCACCTGCAGGCGATTCAACTCCTATTGGAATTGTGAATATGCAGACTGGAGAACAAGTTGGAAAAGATCATATTACAATTACGGCAGGATTTTTGATTTTTAAAAATTATACAGATTGTATCAAATATCGTTCGGGTCTTATCCAAAGAGTTTATTCAGATTTGGTGCAAAATATAACTGATCCGGATATGTTTGCACTAAAAATAGCATCAAGATGGGCTACAGATCATTCGTATGCATCTAAGCTCATAAGAATCATGCAACAATATGATTTGTACCGATTTAACAATATATCTTCAGATAGTGTAACCGGCAGTGGAGATGGATCAGTATCAAAAGGACAAAAAAGAATAGCAGAAATAGCATTGAGTTTGGATAGCTTAGGAGCTGAGGTAAATATGTGCCAAAAATGGGTTGCAAATGTCTATTTTCAAGCAGGACAGTCTCCAAGGCAATCGAGAGCTTGTGCTACTGAAGCAGCAAATGCTTTTTTGGTTTCGGGAAGTAAAGAAAATATCCCTGTAGGTGCAACAGTGTATGGACATTCTTACAGATATAATGCAAAATGTGGAAACCATGATGCTGGGCATGTTGGCATTTATGTTGGAAATGGAAATGTTGTTTCAAGAGAAAACACAGTTAAATTGCGAACATTACAAGAATGGATTAATGTGTATGGATGGAAGGGTTGGGGATGGAATGGATCTCAGGACTTTTCTAAAATAAATTGAAAGGAAATTGATTATGAGCAATAAAAAAAAGATGATATTTTTTGGTATAATTTTTGTGTTATGCATAGGACTTATAATTTTTACGTATAAGACAAAAAACATAGAAAAAAAACCAGTTTATGAAACGGAAAAGGAAAATAAAAATGAAACGGAAAAAGAAAATGAAGTATCAGATATAGCACCGCCGGACAGTGTACCAGATATCAGAATTGAATATGAATATACAGATCAAATTGTAAAAGGACTTTTACGCCAAAATGATCAACTTAATTATTTTCAATATCTATTTTCCAGCTTCCTTTCCCAAAATGGAATTATAGATCAACTACAAGAAAAAATAGTTGTAGGTGTCGGTACACAAGTAGAGGATACAGATACAATGCAATTTCCGGTAGATGTTTACCTAAAAGAAGAGGAAGAACCGATTCAAACAAAGGTAAGCTATGATACAAAATTAGAAAATTTCCATTTCCATTTTTTGAAGGATGAGTTAGAGGCTGCACCAGTTGAAATTACAGACATAGATCAGGAGCTTCAAAAATATATCGCTAAAGATTTAGAAAAATTACAGAAAGAATTTGGGATGTATATATTTGAGGAGAAATTAGAAGCTACAAAAGCAAGAGTTACATCTTACGAAAAAAATGGAAAAGAGATTGTAATTCAAGTAGAACTAAATGACGAATATAAGACGTATTGTAAAATTTTTTATAATTACGAAAAAGGTAAAGCAGAGTATAAAAAGTGGGGATAGATATGGAAGGAAATGTAAAAAATGTATTTTTGATTACACGCAAATATCGAAAACCATACCACATGCAAAATCTGAAAGCAAGGTATAAAAGTAAAATTCTATTTACGGATTCGCTGGAGAATGCAGATATAGTTTTATGTATAGATCAGGAAGATAAAAATATTTCAGAGTTGATACAGGCAAAAGAAATGGCAATTCCAATTGCTTATTTTACAGAGGAACTTTTACCAGAAAGAATCATTGATGAGGAGTTAAAAGAAAGGGAAAAACCTTCTTTTTTAGAAATTGATTTTCCAGAGGCAGACCTTTGATTTTTTTCTTTTTGATACTAGGTGCTATTAATAGCACCCATAAAAGAAAGGAGAAATATGGAATTTAAAAATTATAAATTAAAGAAAAAAATAAATCCTATTCTTTCACTTTCTGTAATAGTGGTTGCAATTTTTTATATAGTTGCAATTAGCTCTGGAATGTGGTTTCCTCGTGAAAGTGGAGAGTATGAAATTGCAAAATATAACACGAAATATGAAGTAGCTGATTTAAAGAGAAGTTTTTCATTGATTAATTGGGAGTATTCCAAAGAACAGAAAATGATGGAAATCCAATTCAAAGTAATCAATAAAAGTTTTGACGGCATTGAAAATTATTCTTGGTCAGCCGCAGAACGATTCAAGGGAAAGTTGGATATTAAACCGGTATATGAAGATACTAATATTTTAGTTGTACAGATAAAAGATATACCAAAAAAATGGAATACTATATCTGTACGTATTGCCTTGAATGGGAATAATCCCGAAACAGAATTTTTCTTGAGGTTTTATGGGAATAGTACAAACATAAAAGCTGTTGAACATATTCCAAAAAGGAGTCAAAATGACTATTGCATTAAAGATACACAAAATGATATTAAACTCTATGAAGCTTCTATTTTAAAGAATAATAAAAATATAAAAATGCTTGAGAAAGAAATTAAAGAAATTAATAAATCTTCCTCTGAAATGGTAGCGAATATGGAATTTCTTACAGAGAAGGAAGCAGAAGAAGTTCATGCAGAAGTAGAAAGATATAATTCGTTGATTCAATCCAATTTACAAAGAATTGAAGAATATGAAAAAGAAAATGAAGAGTATAACCAACGAATTGAGAAATTAAATGAAAAATTAAAAATATATGAATGATAGAAAGGTGGATCGGTTATGAAGGCATCCGATAGGCAATTAGAATATGCGAATCGAATTGCAAAGGTGTTAGATGTCGATTTGCCGAACACGGATGAACGCTCTGTTATAGGAGAATTCATTGCGAAACATAAAGATGAAATAAATGTTCGGCAAAAAGAAATTAATACACAGATTATACAAGAAATTGAGTCCAATATAAAGATTGTAGATGTTGCTAATCAAATGGAATATACCCTAAAAAGAGAAGGTAGGCATTATACAATCAAAGAACATGAGAGTGTTAGGATTGATGTGGACAGAAACTTATTTATTCGTTATAGCAACGGACATCGAGGTTCGGTTATTGATTTTATTTCAGAATTTAAAAATCAGCCTAAAAATGAAGTTATTAATGAGTTGGCATCAGAAATAAATTTCAACTATAATTCGCATGGTATTAAAAGAAAAGAAAAAAAACCGGAAGAAGTCCCAGCTTTGATTTTACCGGAAAAAGGACAAAATATGAAAAATGTGTTTGCTTATCTAACGCAATCGAGATATATCGATTCTAAAGTTGTTCAGGAAATGGTAGAAAAAAAACATTTGTATCAAGATCAAAATCGTAATTGTGTATTTGTATCTTATAAAAATCAACAGCCTGTTTTTGCCAGTTTATGTGGAACAAATACATTCCTGAAGTTTAAAGGCGATGTGAGAGGATGTGATTACAACCAAGGATGGTTTGTCAGCTATAACTCCGAATATTTATATGTTACTGAATCTCCAATTGATGCAATGAGCAAAATGTCGCTCATGCGAATGAGTAAAAGAAACTATCATGCCTTTGATCAATTAGCTCTTTCAGGTGTGACAAAATATGAATCGGTATTTGAACATTTAAAAGAAAAAAAATATAAAGTAGTTTGGATTGGTGTAGATGCAGATCGGGCAGGAGAATTTTGTTATCAAGAATTAAAGAACAGAATAAAAAAAGAATTTCCGGAAGTGAAAATTGTCAGAGATAGAACAAAATTTACAAAAGATTGGAATGATGAACTAAAATATTTATTTTCTAAAGGATATCGGTATGAAAATTATATCAATCCGAATGAAATGGTTCTGAAAATCATGGAAGAAGAGATGAAAGCATTGGCAAATTCAGATATGAAAACTGTTCAAGAAAAAAAAAGCTTATTGGAGCAATATGGAATACCTGAAGAAGTAGAGCAGTATATGTCACAGTATTTAGAACAACATTTTGATGAAGCAATTCGGGATTTTCGAGAGGGAAATCAAAAAAGTATTAAAAATGTTGTACAGAATTATAATCAAAAAAAAAGTATTCAAACATTCAGGGATAATCATTTACAAATGAAACACGAAATAGAATTTTGAGAAAAAAGAAAGTAGGTGCTATTAATAGCACCCATTTCCAAGGAGAAAAAAATATGGAAAAAAATAACTTTGGAGACAATCAATTATTGGGTTTTTATGAAAATTATGCAATCGTATTTTCATTCGAAGATGAAAAGCTTTATTATTACGAATCAGAAGTAATCGAAGATATGATAGGCTGTGCTGTGGAAAAAGATTTATTGAAAAAGGTCGATATGTTGCCGGAAAAAGAGCAGACTGAGATTTTAAAAAAATATCTGAAGGAGTAATACGTATGGCATATGTAAAAAAACCATCGAATAAACAGAAACAGGAATGGGAAAAAAGGGCAAAAGAAAATGAAAATGCAGCATATGAAATGATAAAAGGAATAGCTGAAGGATATAAAAAAATCCGGAACAATTGGTTGAATATTTTCAGTTTGCATCTAAATTTTATAAGTATAGTCCGAATAATGTATCCCTCATTTTAGCACAGAATGAAGGAGCTACTTTTGTACAATCTTATAAAGAATGGAAAGATATGGGAAGTCCTGTTAAAAGAGGGGCTACCGGCATAAAAATATTAGTTCCGGTAAAAGTCACGTATCTAAAAATTGAAGAGGATCAAATAGTACAACTTTCTAAAGCTACAAATGAACAACGAGAATTATATAAAAAAGGAAAACTTGAAAGCTTTCAAAAAGACTATTATAAAATTGGAAACGTTTTTGATATTTCACAAACGGAATTTTCCAAAAAAAAATATCCGGAAATATTTTCAATGGGATATTCTTCAGATTTACATAAAAAAATTACAAATGGATTGATTCGTTTTTCTGAAAAAGAAATCGGATGTCCGGTAACATATGAAGATTTATCATCGATTGCGATAAGGGGATTTTATAACCGGGAAGATCATCGTATTGCTTTAAATCATTTGATGGAGGATACGATGAATTTATCGACCATGAGCCATGAGTTGGGACATGCATTATTGCATAATCATAAAACGGAGAAATCAATCTCTCAAATCGAATTTGAAGGAGATGCAATTTCTATTATGCTGCATAAACAATATGGAATTGAATTGACAAACGCAAGAAAATCTCATTTATCCAGTTCTTTTAAAGAGTATATGAAAGAATGTGAGAAGAAAATTAAGACAGAAGACTTGAAAAATGATATAGATCAAATGATTCAAGCATCATTTAGAGAAATATTTACGATTTATAGAGAGAACTTTCCAAAGATACAGAAATATATTGATGAAGAATTAAACGCCGATTTAAAAAAAATATTTTTGACAAATGGGATATCCGAAGAACAATTTCAACAGTGGCTGCAGGAAGGAACAATTCTTAATAATAAAAATAATCATTATCTTTTTCAAAAAGGAAATGTGAATCTTACAATTGTTACAAATAATTTTTTGTCAGATGTTCCGGATGAAATAGCATATTGGAATCAAGGATATAGCGAATTATTTGTAACGCAAAATAAATTTGAATTTCTGAAAAATATAGAAAGTGATAAAGCAGTATTATTAGTAGAAAATGAAGCAGATTTTCAAGAGTGTTTAGATCTTGTCAAAGAAGGGTCTTTTCAAAAAATAAGCTTTGGTGCAGTCCATCAGGCTATGGAAGAGAGATTTAGAAAAGAAATTTCAACTGGAATGAATCCAATAGAACAGAATTTTACAAAGGAAAAATCTTTAGAATTTTAAAAGGGGGACAACAGATGATTTTATTTGTAGGAAATCAGGAAGTTGGTTATTGGGTGGAAGAGCCGGCAAAGATCAATAATCAAGAAGTAGAATATGTCAAAGAAAATCTTGACATAGAAGAGCAAATGAATGAGATATTGCGTATGAGAGAAAAAAAGGTGGAGTTTGTGATTTATGATCTTGAACAGTACGCAATAAATGCTACTTTGTTAGCAGATAAAATATTAAGAATTTATCAAGCAGGAAATGCAGAACCTATTTTTTTAGTGACTTCATATCTTCCGTCATCTGAGATTATTGTACAGTTACAGAAGCGAGGATTTAATAAATTCATCTTTGAAGTACTGGACAATCGAAAAAAAGATGAATTAGAAAAGTGCATGAATGGATATTATAATACGGTGAACCCTGAACAACTGCTTGATATTCCTGTAGAAAGTCAGAATGTAGGTACTAAACGAAAAATTATGGTAGGTGTAGCTGGAGCTTGCTGTCGGATGGGAGTTACTACACAGGCAATGCAGATTGTGAAATATCTTATGTCTTGTGGTAAAAAAGTTTGTTACGTGGAATTAAATTCTACAGGATTTGTGCAGGATCTTGTAGAGGTATATGCGGTAGATTCTGTGGATGAAAATAAAGGAAAGGCTTCGTATGCTAATATAGAGATGTATAATAGACAAGATATCATTCCAGAAATTTTACATATGGATTATGAGTTTATAATATATGATTATGGGGCGTTTAATAGCCCTGATTTCAATAAAATTTCTTTTTTGGAGAAAGATATCAAGATTATGGTTTTAGGCTCAAATCCGGGCGAAATACAAAGCTCAACGGAACTGATTGATAATATTTTCTATCAGAATGTAAATTATGTCTTTAACTTTACATCAAAAGCAGATCAGGAAGACTTACTTGCAATGATGGGGGAAAAAGCAGACGTAACATATTTTTCTGAATATTGTCCAGATATGTTTACATATATTCCTGCAGCGTATTTTGAAAAAGTATTTCCGCAGCTTAAAGTCATTGATGTCAAAAAGAAAAAGAGAATGTGGTGGAGAAAATGAGTGATAAATTCCGAAGTAGTCTCGTAAACAAAATAGAAGAAAAAAGAGCATTTGAAGAAAAACAAAATAATTTGAAAGAAAAGCATGGAATAGAGGAAGAGAATGTTATCGTCGTAGAAAAAACTAATATGATAAAGTTTTTTATTCAAACGGTAATTGCAACAATCAAGGTTGTAGCTACGATAAGCATATTGGTGTTGGCTGCGATTGGATTACTTACTGTCGTGTATCCGGAATTAAGAAATCCATTTGTGGAATTGTTAATTTCGTTCCGGGAACAAATATTGTTATATGTTAAAAATTATTGAAGATAAAAGGAGAAAATTATGAGTGAGTATACAGTAGAATTTGATGGAAAAGAATATAAATTTTTATCGTGGAATGATGCTGAAGCATTTATTCAACAGACTGCAGATATCTTAGAGGAATCTGGAAAGGACATTCTTGAGTATCAGAATATGCTTAGAGAAGCAAAGCAGATGCATTATATAAATCTTAGTAAATGGATCACAGACTGTCATAATTAAATACGAAATAAAAGGAAGTACCCTTTAAAGAAGGAAATATGAAATGGCACAAAAGGACGTATACGAACTATTTCATTTATTTTATATAAACTATATGGGGCCGGTATATGAACTCCTTCATAAACATCCGCTGGAGAGGGATATCATCTATGCAGATGAGACGCCCTGCCAGGTATTAAAAGAGGATGGGAAGCCGGCACAGTCCAATGCCCATCCTCTTTTTCATTCAGATCGTGGATTCCAATATACTAGCCAGGCATTCTATAGTCGTTTGAAGAAACATCATATGAAACAGAGTATGTCGAGAGTTGCACACTGCATAGATAATGGACAAATGGAAGGATTTTGGGGAATTTTAAAACGCGAAATGTATTATGGAAAATATTTTATATCAAAAGAAGAGTTAATCCAAAGTATTCAAGATTATATTGATTACTATAATAACCGACGTCTGCAGCGCAAGTTACAGGTGGCATGAAAATACCGCCAGCCAGTTACTGGCTGACGGAAGAAAAATT